>Ga0180433_10000419_pt1 | contig 72493 bp, 69 predicted proteins | sample SS_ome_8_FD_132980 | JGI IMG/M metagenome (GOLD analysis project Ga0180433, IMG submission 132980) | Hypersaline lake sediment archaeal communities from the Salton Sea, California, USA - SS_1_D_1 metaG | ecosystem: Environmental > Aquatic > Non-marine Saline and Alkaline > Hypersaline >...
CGGACGCTTTCCGCGGGCACGGCCTGTCTAGCTCCGGCTCCTAGCGTCTAGCGAACGACCCTCTCCCTCCCCTACGATAAGTCGACATCCGCTCGTTCCTCGCGGTATCTCCTTTATCTCAGTACGGGAGAGTCTCCCGTTCGTACGACGCTGGGCAGTCGCCTTCGCTTTTATATCAGCCTCCTCGACTCGCCAGCTCGTCTGTGGGGTCTTCGGCTCGTGCTGTTCCCTAAAGGATAGCCGCCACCTTCACTTCAATCAATAAATCTTCATTATAGGTCCTTTTTCCTTTATTTTAGGGACTTATCGGACAGCCCTTTTTTAACAACTATTCTTCATCCTCCATCACCTGATACGCCATGTTAAATAATACGAGCTGTGAATCAATTTCTGGTTCTTTCGGTGATCGTTGTACATGATGATAATTACCGTATGCGTCTTGTTCACGTGCTTTAACATTATCAGCAAGCATGACAGAAAGAATTTTGTTTAAGCGCTGCTTTAATTCCCCTTCGTATATTGGGAATAAAATTTCAACTCGTTTTTCCATATTTCTTGTCATCATATCAGCAGAGGATAAATACATTTTCTCTTCCCCGTTGTGATGGAAATAATATATGCGACTATGTTCAAGGAAACGACCGACAATACTACGTACCGTTATATTTTCACTTACACCTTTTATTTTAGGTCGCAAACAACAAATTCCACGAACAATTAAATCGATTTTTACACCAGCACATGATGCTTCATACAATTTCATAATGAGCGCTTTATCTGTTAGAGAATTCATTTTGGCAATTATGCGACCATTTCCATATTGCTTTTGATAAGCAATTTCTTGGTCAATTAATTCAATAAATTTACGTCTAATGTCAAATGGAGCAACAGATATGTGATGGAAGCTTGGCTTTTCTGTATAGCCACTTAAATAATTAAAGAAGTTTGTAGCATCAACACCAAACTTTCGTTGTGAAGTTATAAGGCCCATATCTGTATAAATTTTAGCTGTTTGATCATTATAGTTTCCAGTTCCTAAATGGACGAAACGGTCAATTTTCCCTTTCTTACGACGAACAACAAGAGTGATTTTACTATGGGTTTTGAGATATGTCATACCATAAATGACATGACATCCTGCTTTCTCTAACTCCTTCGCCCATTGAACGTTATTTTCTTCATCAAAACGCGCCTTTAATTCAACTAAAACAGTTACTTGCTTTCCGTTTTCAGCTGCTCTTTTTAACGCTTCTATAATTGGGGAGCCACCACTGACACGGTATAGCGTTTGTTTAATTGCCAAAACATCCGGATCATCCGCAGCATCTGATACAAAATCAACAACTGGTTCAAATGATTCATATGGGTGATGTAATAGAATATCTCTCTCAGAAGCCAGTTCAAAAATATCATCACTCGAACCAATATCTCTCGGTGGCTGAGGAATTAATGTTTCATATACTAAATGTTCATGCGTTGGCTCTAATACTTTATAAAAACCGAAAAGAAAAGTTAAATCAAGTGGACCATCTATTTGATAAACATCTTTTTCATGAATCTCTAGTTCATGTAATAAATATTTTAAAATTCGATCGTCGCTTCCATATTTTTTAATCTCTAAACGAACAGCGGCACCCCATTTTCTCTTCTTTAACTCTTTTTCGATTTCCTTTAATAAATCTCGTGCTCCTTCTTCATGAATCGTTAAATCGGCATTCCGTGTAATTCTGAATTGAGTAACGGAAACGACTTTATAACCAAGAAATAATTTATGAATAAAATGACTAATAACATCTTCTAACAAAATAAATGTACGTTTATTTGATCCTCTATCTACTTCAATGAATCGATCTAATACAGCAGGTACTTGTACAAGCGCCGTCTTATAACGATTATCATCGTTTTCATATTCATCTTCTAAAAGAATAGCTAAGTTTAAACTTTTGTTTAAGAGCATTGGAAATGGTCGATAGGCATCGACTGCCATCGGAGTCAGCACTGGGAAGATATGCTCGTCAAAATATTTTTCAAGCTCTTTTATCTTTTCATTCGATAATTGATCAATTGAAACGATTAAAATATTTTCTTCCTCTAGTTGGGGAAGAATGGTTTCTCTATAAATTTGATACTGACGCTCAACTAATTTATGGTTTTTTTGTGCAATTTTAGATAGCTGTTCTTTCGGGGTTAATCCAGCTTTATTTTCGGGTTTATTAAATCCAGCTTTCACTTGATCTTTTAAGCCCGCTACACGAACCATGAAAAATTCATCAAGGTTTGAGCTGAAAATAGCTAAAAATTTAAGTCTTTCAAGTAAAGGGTTTCGATCGTCTTCTGCCTCTTCTAATACGCGCTCGTTGAAAGCTAGCCAACTTAATTCACGATTATTGTAATATAGTGGGTTGCTTAATTCAGTCATCAATGTCATTAAATCACCCTTCATCCTATTCTCATAATACTTTTTCCAAAAAATATGGTATCATTACTTATTAATAACAACGTTAAAAATATGTTAATTTTGTATAAATTTAGTGTAAAGAACAGATGTTTACTATTATGATAATAATTGAATTAATATTTGTAAAAAAAGGTGACCGAAAAGGAAACATTTCCTTTGTCCAGTCACCCATTACTTAACCTAAACTGATGTCTTTTTCTTTTTATTTGCTGCAAAAAAGTTTAACTCAATTTTTTTCTTTAAAGCTTTTTCTAAATGCTTTTTTTGTTTTTCAGCTTCATACTCTTCAGGCTGCCAGTTTTGGTTTGAGTAAATCGATAAGTATATGGTATCATTTGAACCTACAATCACTTCTATGTCCTCAACAATATTCCGTTTCGTAGCATTCAAACTATAAGAAAATCTAACTAGTGATCCTATCAAACGCAACTTTCGCTGTTCCTCTTTTGTAAACCAATCTTTAAAAGGCTCTAAATATTGTTTAAACTTCGATTTGTTTTTAAATGATCCAACAAGCGCCAGTTCAACCTGTTTTTTATGCATAAGGCCTTCTATTGTTCGGTTAGCTAGTAAATAAAATGTATGTTGGCTGCTTGAATCTGAATCAATATACTCTCCTAAGTTGTAGAGAAATGAGCCTTTTTTAATTAATGATATATCAGAAAGGTCTAATACAGTTACACCTTTATCTTGAAACTGCTGATATAAAGTTAAAGCTATATTTGTTACTTGAAAAGTGTAGGCTAAATCGATTTCGTAATCGGCAGCTAATTGTTGAAAGCTTTCTTCTAAGACATTTGGAAAAATGGACATTTCAAATTCGTTCATAAGCTCTTCATAAAAAACACCATCACGCAACCCTTTTCGACTTAAAATATAAGAAGTCGCATCTACTGTTTTATATAGCTCTTCGAATACTTCAATAGCTGGGATTATAATATCGGCACGGTCTTTTGATAAACCTTCAACACGTTGCAAATTTTCAAAGGAAAGTGATTTTAAATATTCTTTAGTCTTTATAATATTAGGTAAAGTCATTTCGTATTGATGAAGATTAGATAATGGGTATTTATTTATTACTTGCTCAACTTGAACTAAATTTCTTGCACTCCCGCCAATAGCTATAATGGGAAGCTTTTTGTTTTTTAACCACGGAAGCTTTTCAAATTCCTTTTGTAAAAACTCTTTTATTGTATTTAATTCTTTATCAGTTGGTAAATTTCCTTTTACAAATTGTTTTTTTAATGAAAGAGCACCAAACGGAAAGCTATGAAACTCAATAAGCTTTCTATGTTTAAAATAGGTGATTTCTGTACTTCCCCCACCGATATCAATCGTAATTCCTTCTTCAATTGATGTAGAGTTTACAACAGCTAAAAAACCATAATATGCCTCTTCATACTCTGAAAGGATTCGTATATGAAAATCCGTTTCGTCTGAAATTTTTTGTAATATTTCCTTCTGGTTAAAAGCTTGTCGAATCGTTGCGGTCGCCACACATCGAACATGACGAAGATGATGAAAGCGAGTTACCTCTTGAAAGCCTTTTAATGTATCCATTAATACCTGTAACCCATCTTGACTTAAATATCCATTACTCATTAAATAATTACGCAAACGGGCTACAGCTTTTACATTTTCAATTTCCTTTAACCTTCCACTACGATCTTTCACATAAATGACTAGACGAACCGTATTAGAACCAATATCAATAATTCCGAATTTTTTATTCAATGCTCCAACACCCTTAATACATTATTCACACAATATATTTATTATAGCATATCAAAAATAGATATTATTAAACTTATCCTTTAATTTAAAGGCTTAATAAAAAGGCTCATTTCGTTTACATTGATGCTATTGATTGTTAGAGCGTAAGGCGGCGACTCCTGCGGGAAAAGCGAGCCTGGCGAGACCCCGCAGTGCTCTAGCACCGAGGAGGCTCTCGGATCGCCCGCGGAAAGCGTCCGCCTGAAGCGAATAATATATTCATTAAAATAACAACAATTTTTCAAAAAAATGAACAAAAAAAAGCTAATTTATTAAAGGAAAATGAAAGAAAGGGGATTATCTATGATTCATTTAGTGAAAAGAGGAGAAACGCTTGCGATGATCGCCCAAAATTATCGGAAACCTTTGTCAACCATTATAAAAGCAAATCCAAATATAAACCCAAATCTCATTTATCCTGGTCAACCAATCAACATACCAGGTCTACCAGACCCACAATCCATTCCTTATAAAATTGATGTTTCCTTAGAAAAACGAACGTTAACACTGTATAAAAATAATAAAGTAATGAAAACCTACCCAATTGCTGTTGGAGCTATTCTTTCTCAAACTCCTATTGGAGAGTTTGTCATTGTGAATCGTGCTCCAAATCCAGGTGGTCCATATGGAGCTATGTGGTTAAGCTTATCTAGGTTACATTATGGGATTCATGGAACGAATAACCCAGCTTCTATAGGAAAAGCAGTCTCAAAAGGATGCATCAGAATGTATAATCAAGACGTTTTAGAACTAGCTTCTATCGTACCAAATGGTACAAAAGTTTTGATTCACCCTTAGCCATCTTACTTATATATATGTTATATTGAAAGAGAGAAAATGGAAATGCTATGAACACCGTAAATGAGGAGTATAGTCATGGATATTTTTAAAAACCGAAATTTTGTTAAACTTTTTTTTGCCGCACTTACTTCACAAATGGGAACAACAATTGGCAATATGGCGTTTGCTTTTTATTTATTAGACCAATTTAGTGATAAGCCATATTATGCTACTTTAGCTGAGCTAATGTATTCATTACCTACCATTTTCGTCTTTTTTCTCGTTGGAGTTGTTGCCGATCGTTTCGATCGAAAAAAAGTAGCTGAAAATTGTGATTGGATTCGTGCAGGATTAACCATTCTTTTATTTTTTGCCCTATTTCTCGATTCATTACCTATCATTTTCTTTATTTTATTTTTACGAAGTGCTGTAACAAAATTCTTCTTCCCTGCTGAAACAAGCCTTGTACAAGGAATATTGCGAAAAGACCAATATGCTACTGCATCGGGATTAAATCAGATGCTTTTTAGCTTATTTATGATTTTTGGTGTAGGATTAGGGGCTTTCGTTTATAAATGGATTGGTATTCATGGAGCTGTATTGATTGATTTTATAAGCTTTATTATTTCTGCATTGTTCATTCGGTTTTGTAAAATTCCGCGTGCTGTTAGGCTTCCAAACGGTTTACCTAAATGGAAAGAGCTAAATATTCAATCAGCATTATTAGACTTTAAAGTAGGTATTCAATATATCTTAAGCAATCGACTGTTAACATTAATCATTTTTGGTTTTTTTATTTTTGGCTTTGTTCAAGGGAGTTTTGCCATTCTTCCTATGTTTACAATGAAATATGAATTAGCGCCTAGTGAATATGAAAAGTTTGCTTCCTTTTTTGCTATGTGTTTAGGATTAGGACTTATCTTAGGTAGTATGATTTCAACGATTATTGCAAACAAAATAAAGCCCTATTTTTTGTTTATAATTCCAATTTTTATTACAAGTATTTTCATCTTATTCCTTGGGTTAACTAACAATGTATGGGTTTATTTAACTTTTTCATTTTTAATCGGAATGTGTATTGCACCAGTAAATGTTGTCATTGGTGGATGGATTCCTAAAATTGTTCAGTCCAAATTAATGGGTAGAGTAAGTGGATGGATTGATCCTTTAATGATGTTTTCCCAATCATTGACTTTAGGACTTATCGCGATTATTTTTCCGAAGCTTATATCAGATATAGATATTATGTACTTTGGAATGTCTATGGTTATTTTTGCTGTCTTTCTGTTTTACGCTATTTTATTGCCAAAATATGAGAGAATATCAATAAATAATCAAGAGTCAAAAAAACGAGTTCAATCACTTCCCTAATTTTTTCTATAAAAATAAATAAATTGGTTGCATTTTCTAGTGATGACAGTATAATTTACATAAGAAAATATTATATATAAAAAAGGAGAATAGTTATGGACGAAAGTTGCCGATGTCAAAAATTTAAAGAAAAAACGGAAGAAATTGCACGTGCAATCTATATTGTGAATCGACATGCTAAAACAGCTCCAGATCCAAAATATTTATATTTATTAAAGAAAAAAGCACTTCAAAAATTGTTGTCAGAAGGTCGAGCAAAGAAAATTGGATTACATTATTCAAATAATCCGAAATATAGTCAGCAGCAATCTGATGTACTTGTCTCTGCGGGACAATATTATTTTCACATGCCCCCTACAAAAGAAGACTTCCAAAACCTTCCACATTTAGGTTCCTTAAATGATACTTTTCGCAATCCAAAAACAAATTTGTCTTTGTCAAAAGCAAAATCTACATTACAAAACTATGTTGGACTAAAGGAGCCAACAAAGTTCCCCCAATACAGAAGGAGAAAAAATACATATCAAAAGCCCGTTTTTAAACGTCTAGGTGAAAGTTATTTTTAACAGATCGTAAAATTTGGTAAATACACTTTGTAATTTCACCTTAAAACCTCACTTAATGATTTATCCATTTTAGATATGATTGATTATGGATAGAAGGTTGTCTCATTAACAAATGTCTGGTCTCACAAGGGAATATTCAACTATGAATAATGCTATTTTTTGAGATTAGACACTTATGGGACAGCCTTTTACTATATTAAAACGCAATTTAATTTTTTGAACAATTTATCTTTTTACGTTACAATTATTAGGGGATAAAAAAGGAAAAGAAGGGGTTTTGATTGAATCCTATTACAAAAAGAAACTTAATTATTTTATGGGTTACAAACTTTATTGTTGCAGCTAGTGCGATGATGATTCTTCCTTTTTTATCATTGTATATTGAAACATTTGGAAATTACACACAGGAAGAAGTTCAGCGCTGGGCTGGTTTTGTTTTTGGCATCACCTTTTTGGTGGCTTTTTTTGTTTCTCCGCTTTGGGGACGTTTCGGTGATCAACATGGACGAAAAAAAATTTTAATTTTTTCTGGTTCTGGTATCGCAACATGTATTTTTTTCATGGCTTTTACAACATCTGTTGAGCAATTATTTACATTAAGATTTCTAAATGGTCTCTTCACTGGTTTTATTCCAACAACAATGGCTCTCATTTCAGCTCAAACACCCAAAAATATTGCTGGAAAAGTATTAGGAACACTTCAAACAGGTACAGTATCAGGAGCATTAATGGGTCCTGTAATAGGTGGATGGTTATCGGAACAGTTTGGGTTTGAACAAACCTTTATTTTAACTGCTTTAGGAATTTATATAGCTGTACTCATTGCAGGTATTGGCGTAAAAGAAATTAATATACAAGATGAGAAGATGGAAAACAAGGAGACTTACAGTCGAAAAGAAGTTTTACATTATATCTTTTCGCATCCGACTCTATTCGCAGTGATGATTATTGCTCTAATCGCCCAGTTTGCAAATCTAAGTATCCAGCCCCTTCTAGCTCTTTATGTTAATAAGCTTTCAGATTTCTCAAACAGTGTATTATTAGCTGGTCTTGCTTTTTCTATAACCGGACTTGGAAACCTTTTCTCGGCAAGATATTGGGGGAAATTAGGGGATCGAATAGGACATGAAAAAACATTACTAATAGTTCTTATACTGTCAACTGTTTTCTTTATTCCCCAAGGTTTTTCAACAAGTATCGAGCAATTAATTTTTCTTCGCTTCTTATTTGGTATTCAACTAGGAGGTTTAATTCCATGTTTAACTGCAGCTATCCGACAATCTTCTCCCGTCTCCATTCAAGGAGAAGTCCAAGGCTATCAGGTTAGCTCCAGATTTCTTGGTAACGTTTTAGGACCGATGACAGGTGGCATCCTTTCTGGTTATATCGGGATTTCGTTTGTCTTTTTTACTAGCGGTATTCTTTTCCTGGTTGGTGTTATTATTCTATGGTTCGCAATTCAAAAGGAGCAAAAAGCCTATCAGCAAAAGCATACTGCATAAATTAATGGGGCCAGGCCCCAAGAAGGTGATAATATGTGTATTATCTTTTTAGCGTACAACGCTCACCCTAGATTTCCTCTTATCGTCGCAGCCAATCGTGATGAGTTTTATGACAGACCAACAGCACCGCTTCATTTTTGGGAGGATTACCCGAACATTTTGGCAGGTCGAGATTTAAAGGAACAGGGAACGTGGCTAGGAATAACAAGATTAGGACGTTTTGCTGGATTAACCAACTTTCGCAATCCAAACGAAGACCAAACGGAAAAACAATCTAGAGGTCATATTATTCGTGAATATTTAATAGGTGTGGATGAACCTGATCATTTTATCGAACAGCTTCAAATGAATAGAGACAAGTATAGAGGTTATAATTTATTGGTTGGAAACCCATCAAGTCTCTGGTATTATTCTAATATTGAAAATAAACCTGTTCGTCTTCATCCTGGAATATATGGTTTAAGTAACCATCACCTAGATACACCATGGCCAAAAGTTGAAAAAGGAAAAAAAGCATTTTCATCATACTTAAAAAATAAATACGTTAATCCAGATGACTTATTTAACATTTTAGCAGATGCTGAGCAGGCTAAAGATGAATACCTTCCTGATACTGGAGTTGGATACGAATGGGAAAAGAAATTATCCTCAATTTTTATTAAATCGGAACGGTACGGAACTCGTTCTTCCTATGTCATTCTAATTGACCGCCATTTTCACATTTATTTTCATGAAAAGTTTTTTATAGATCAAAATACAAAAGAAAAAGTCTACAAATTTAAAATAGAGGTATAATAATTTTTTTCATAGAAAAAAAGGGGTAGACTTCCTACAAACGCTCGGATTCTTTGTTAATTCGCCCGAATCGCACTTCATTACCTACTTAAGGTAGGCTCCGCTTCTCATCGGGCTGTCCCTCGAGACATGAGTTTTCATTCAGTCTGACAAACCGTTAAATATAGATTTTTTCTAAAAATTGAAGGGGCTGTACTTTTTGGACAGCCCCTTTCTCATTCAATCATTTAAATAACAAATCCATTTTTTCAACAAGAAGATGGATTTCAGGCTTACTTACCTGCGCATCAGCACCTACCTGTTCTCCTTTATGCCTTAAATCATCTGTAATGAGTGAAGAGAAGATAATGACTGGTATATTTTCATACTCAGGTGTACTCTTAATATTTTTAGTTAAGTGTAATCCATCCATTTGTGGCATTTCAATATCTGAAATAACTAAATCCACTTCTTCAGTTGGCTCTTTCCCCTCTTCTTTTAATGAATCTAAATATGTCAATACATCTTTTCCGTTTTCAAAAAATTCAATTTGAGTAAAACCCGCCTCGGTTAATGTTTCACTAAGTAATTTTCTTAATAAAGGGGAATCTTCCGCTACGACAATCTTTTTACTTGATCGATCTACTTCACCTATGTTTTTAACTTTTTCTCTTTTTAGAGCCGTTTCAGGATTAATTTCTAAAACAATGCGTTCAAAGTCAAGAAGTAATATCATTTCACCATCGATTTTTACAACACCAGTAATTTGAGTTTCCAACCCTTGATACATTTCGGAAGGCTTTTCAATTTGTGCCCATGAAACACGATGAATTTGTGTAACAGCATGAACACGAAATACTACTTTTACTTTGTTAAATTCCGTAACAATTAACTTATCTTTATCACTTACTTCATTTTCTACATATCCAAGTGCATGCGGGACGTTTACAACTGGAAGCACTTCCCCACGAAGCTCAATAATTCCTTCCACATAAGGATGTGCATGAGGAACCTTCGTCACTGGAAGTGGCTGTATAATTTCTTTTACCTTCATTACGTTAATACCGAACTTATTTTGTCCTACAATAAATTCAACAATTTCTAACTCATTCGTACCACTTTCAAGCAAGATATCTTTCTGTACCATTTTCTTCTTCCTTCCCCAATCCATTCTCATTTATATATATCGGATAAATATAGGATTCATTTAATAGTTTGCTTAAACTTTACATAAAACAGAAATTTAAATGTAGAAAGCCCCCTCTATTTCCTCATTTTTATCATGTGAATTGGAAAGAATATATATCATTACATTTGAATGGTGTAAACTTAAAAAGCGAAATAACTTCTAATATGTTATATTTTACTATTAAATACAATATTGAGTAATATTATTATAAACGCAAATTTTTTTGATTTTAATCAATATTTTTTTCTAATGCATAAAGAGGTCAGACTTGTTATAATGGCTTATGTGAAATCGTTATCTACGATTTTCAGGGTGGGACGAGGGTTATTTTATAAGGAAGGACGAAAATTGAAAAACTGGTTTCAATTAAAGGAGCGAAAAACAACTGTACGTCAAGAGTTATTAGCAGGATTCATAGCCTTTTTCACGATTGTCTATATCGTTGTTGTGAATGCCTCCATTTTATCCGATGCTGGCATTCCAATTGAAGCAGGTATTTTGGCAACCGTTTTTAGTGCGGCATTTGGCTGCTTACTAATGGGGTTAATGGCAAACACCCCTATTATCGTTGTTCCAGGAATGGGAGTAAATGCACTTTTTACGTACACCATTGTTGAGTCTATGGGTCTTTCATGGCAGGAAGGATTAGCAGTTGTATTTTTATCAGGTGTATTATTTATTATAATTGCATTTACGAAATTAGCCTATATTATTTCAAATGCTATTCCTGATTCTTTAAAGCATGCTATCACCGTCGGAATAGGGATTTTCCTAACCTTTATTGGATTACAAAAAGGTGGAATTGTTGTTGCTAATCCCGAAACGTTTGTCGCACTAGGTAACTTAGCTGATCCTCAAGTTTTAACAACATTATTAACTCTTTTGGTCACAGTTGTTCTTTTTGCTCGACGATTTCCTGGAAACTTTCTTTTTAGTATGATGTTTGGCGTTATTATAGCCAGCTTCTTCGGCTTGATCAATTGGGAAAATGCAGAAGGAAGCCTTTCTTTTCATGAATATTCTAATGTTTTTTTTGGTCTATCCTTTGATCGAATTGGAGATATTGTCTTTTGGACAGCCATCTTTTCTCTTACGATGGTTATCGTATTTGAAAATATAGGTCTTGTTTATGGGTATGTCGACATGATTGGTCAAAAAAAATCCTATCAAAAGGCACTTCAAGCAAACGCAATTTCTGCACTCAGTTGTGGTATATTTGGATCAAGCCCGACTGTTTCAACTGCTGAAACCGCTGCAGCTATAACAGCTGGAGGTCGAACAGGAATTACGAGTATCACTACAGGTATCTTATTTTTTCTTTCATTGTTCTTTTTACCATATATTAAACTCGTTCCTGACAGTGCGATTGCTCCGATATTGATATTAATTGGCGCATTAATGGTACAAAGTATACAGCACATAAATTTAAAGGATTTTACCGAAAGTTTCCCCGCCTTTTTAATTATTGCTATGATTCCACTAACATATAGTATTGTTGATGGAATGGCATTTGGTTTTATTGCATATCCAATTATCAAATTATTTATGAAACGAAGTAGAGAAATTAAAATTCCGTTATACATTATCGCCTTTTTATTTCTCATTAACTTCGTTTTCCATACGTAAAGGGGCTGTCAAAAATTACAGCCCCTTTCTCTATGCCTATGAAAGAAGATTATATGAAAAACGGTCAACTTAAACAGGAGCAATAATGTACAAATGGGCACAGAAAATCAATTTAATTTGTTTTACACCATTCACCAACGCCTTACATACACACGTTCTTTCATCTCACATATGGAGAAGCTCGCAACTTCTTCTTTATAGACATAATTCTCTTCACTTCCATAACTTGCATCCATAATGACGTTTTTTACATGGGTACTTTTTGTAGTTATTTAAAAGAACAAACACGTAGATATAAAAAAGATATAAGAACTGGAAGTATATTGAAGAGGATGACGGTTTTATTTGTCAGAACGGAATAAAAGTCACGTTTAACAAATATCAAAACAAAAAGAATTCATCTGTTTATGAACAAACATTCAAAATATACCCCAATAAAAGCTAATGGCACGAAAGCCTAGCCCACAATATCCCGAAAGTAGCAGGCATCCGCAAGCTACTTTCAGATGAAAAAAAAGAATAAAAAACCCGAGGAGAAAAACGCGTGTTTTTTCTCCTCAGAATCTATTATAAGGACTTATCGGACATCCTCATTTTTATTTATAGAGCATGAATAGACCTCCTCTTGAAAACAAACGATAATAATAAGTTTAATGACGGAGGTTGTAAAAATGAAAATTTGGATAATATCTTTCGTTCTTTTACTATTAATGGGCTGTCAATTAAATGATGACAGAAATTTTGGTAATAGAGAAGAAGGGTTAGAGCATACTCGAATGGATGGATTACAAACAAATGATGAAATGCTATTAGAATCAAGGCGTGAGGTTGAATTTATCGATGACGAGGTCCAGACTAGAGAAGCCGAACGACTGCTAATGGAATACTTACAAATCAATAATGATAAACAAGTCGTCCAATATGATCATAAGGAAAACGGAAAATATATTCTCCAAGTTTATGAAGCGGATGGATATGAACAAAAGCCTGTAGAATGGTATAGTGTTGATATGAAAACAAAAGAAATTGAAAAGCTTACACGATAAACAGAATTTGAAATTTCGTTTCAGACAGTAGACAGACTCGAATTTATCGACCTGTCTACTGTCTTTTTCATTTACTATATTAAAAAAAGTTATCCATTGGATGTTTACTTTTGATTCCATAAATTAAAGAATTTAGCTTATTGCTTATTTAAATCTAAAATGGTAAGAGATAGAAGAAAATTACTGTATTAAAGAAAAATAAAGAATCGATATACGAAATTTTGAATCCATTAAAAAAAGATACTCCCTAATACTTTTGTCTACACTCTTGCCCTTTTTCTCTAAGAAAGAGTGATTTTCTTTATTTATTAAATTCATCGTTATATTCCGTTCCCAATTTATGCATCGCTTCTAGGATGGGCATCAGTGTTAAACCTTTATCTGTTATTGAATATTCTACTTTTGGAGGGATCTCATCATACTGTTTACGCTTAATTAAATTATCTTGCTCTAATTCTTTCAATTGTTGACTAAGCATTTTATGAGCAATCCCAGGGAGAAGACGCCTTAATTCATTATAACGAAGAGCTCCATCCGCACCTAAATGCCAAAGGATGACAGTCTTCCATTTCCCACCAATCTTAGATAGTGTATATTCAATGGAACATTTTAACTTCCCATTCTGATCTACAGGAGTGAGTCGTTCCTTCATACATACTTCCCCTCTCACTCACTTTTTAGTAAGTATCACACTTAAAAGTGCGTTATTCCTTATTGGATCATACCGAATTATAATGAATACCGTCAACAAAAGAAATTTATTGGAGGTATCGTTATGCAAGTTTATCCTAGAACTTTTTCACACATAGGCCTTTCAGTGCCAAATATTGAAGAAGCAATTAAATTTTATACAGAAGTTTTTGGATGGTATGTCATTATGGAACCTTCTGAAATACATAATGACGATTCTGCCATCGCGCAAATGTGCCGCGATGTGTTTGGTGATTATTGGGAAAGTTTTCGGATAGCACACTTAGCCACTGGCGACAAAATAGGAATTGAACTATTTGAGTTCTCCAATCATGAAAAACCGGAAAATAATTTTGAGTTTTGGAAAACAGGACTTTTTCACTTTTGTATCCAAGACCCAAATATTGAAGAAATCGTTAATAAAATAAAGGCATATGGTGGGAAACAACGAATGCCGATCAGGGAATATTACCCAGGCGAAAAGCCTTATAAAATGGTTTATGTCGAAGATCCATTTGGTAATGTCTTTGAAATTTACACGCACAGTTATGAATTAACTTACTCACAAGGTAGTTACTAAAGCATTTTTGAAAAATATTAGCTTTTATACTTATAGGAAACATAAGTTATCTGTGATAAAGGAAAAATTCGCTATTTCCAAATCACGATGTCCAATCCTTTTAATATCCCAATTTTTATCAATGAAATTTGACATTATTTAAATGATTCTCTACAAAGTTCTTTAGTAATATTTTTGATGGATTTTTCTTCTGATTTCAACGGCATTTGATATGCCGTTTTTTTATTATGTGGAGGAGAAAAAAATTTTTTTGTGACGAATTTTTGAAGGTTAAAATTTCATACTAGACATTTTATACAAACATGATAGAATTCAATAGGCAAAAAATTTTATAAAAAGAAAGGTGTCAGGAGAAAAGTGGGTACCTTATTACTCTTTAGTAAAGATCAAAAAATCACCTCAATAGAGGACATTGAGCATGATGTATATGAAAATTTAAAACAAGAGCGGAATGAAAAAAAAGTTGTCCTCACCATTAACGGGGAAGAAATTTGTTTTGAAAATATTCAAACCATCAAATACATCGATGATTTAAATTGGGATTTTGGATATTAACCTTTACATTAAAACACCAGCAAATTACTAGCTGGTGTTTTTTTATGCCTACTTGGTCAGACACCTATTTTTTACACTTTCATAAAGTATAGTGTAAGTTAAGTGAAAGGAGAATGCCTATGTACCCACATTATAGACAGTTTAATGGCTTTCCTGGTACGTTATATCCATATAACGGTTTCCCTACACAAACGCCATTTGGTTATCAAGGCTTTCAACCAGGTTTTGGTCAAGGTTTTCCTGGAGGATTTGACCAAGGTACCCAAGGTCCATCAGGGTCACCCCCTGGACCACCTCCAAGTTATATTCCTCAAACAACGCAAGGTATTGGTGTTCAAGCCGTTGATCCAGGTGGTATAAGAGGTTGTTTATACCGTTATACGTTTATTCGTTTAAATAATGGTCAGAGCTTTTGGTACTATCCAACCTTTGTTGGAAGAACATCCGTTGCAGGATGGCGTTGGAGAAGAGGTCAGCGTAGATGGGTTTACTTCGGAATTGATTTAAGAAGAATTGCCTCTTACACATGTGTTTAATCCAATTCACGAGCTGACTTCATATTAAGTCAGCTCGTATTAATCTCCAATAACACCTGTATTTTTAAACGGGTTAAATGGTTTATGAAGAATATCAAAAGCCATCTGTACAGCTGTTTTTGGGGTTGTTGCATACAATATTTCTACTGTACGTCTTTCGTCTAAATAACAACCTTCAAATGCAACTTTTTTAAGCTTTGTTGACCAGCCTCCTGAAGATTCGATGACAATAACAGGCTTTTTATTCATATAAGCTGCTGAAAGCTCCCCTAATGTACCGTTTCCACCTCGTATCATAATTAATACATCAGCAGAATGTACTAAGACAACACTTCTGTAGTCAAATCCAAGTCCCGTTGTAATGGGAATATCAATATAATCATTGGCTACCTCTACTTCATCTCCTGCAAGTATCCCTACGACTAGTCCCCCTGCTTCTTTTGCTCCTTTAGAAGCTGCTTCCATCACTCCACTTCCACCACCAGATAATAATACTGCCCCTTTTTTAGCTATTTCTCTACCGACCTCTTCTGCCAATAATCGTATATGTTTTGGAATTTCTCCTGATTGGCCAATCACAGCAATTCGATCCATAGTATTCCTCCGTAAACGATTTCTTTTTTTATTATATATATTTACGTTTAATCTACTGTAAATTTTCATTATTTTTGTTAAAAGATTAGATAGCATACTTTTTTAATTTTACGGGCTAGTTCTCAGATTTTATGAACTAGTTTCCCAACTTTACGGGCTACTTCTTAACTTATACGGGTCTGATAAAAAAAGATAAGAAAAGCGCAAAGCGCCCGCCTATCGGCGAAGGGCGTTGGAGGACCTGCGAGGAGGCTTCCGCCGCCACAGCAGGGCCGAAGCGATCCAAGACGATGTCGCTTGGAGCTAGACATCAAATGACAATATGTATTGTTTAACTCCTTCGTAAAAATGATATAAATTCTGATATATTTTAAAAAACACTCGTCCATTTTTGACGAGTGTTTATATCGCTTCATATTTTTCTTTTAGTGTTTTAAAATAAATTGATCTTCGTTCAGCTTGTTCGTAAATTTTATCGATTTCATTTTTATAAAAATGCATATGTTCAATGGAAAGAGCTTGAAACATTTCATATTTTAAACGCTTCACAATATTTTTTTCTTCGTTTGTTAAAATGGAAGAATCGTTTTGCATACATAACACCTCAGTTTTCCATATTCATTAAAATTTTCGAAGTGTTAATGATGCTTTTTGTCCGTATTCGATTATAATTTTGGTCCTTTATTAAATTGAAACCAACCCATTCGATAAAAAAAGTAAAGCATTCCGAATCCTATAACGCCCATAATGGCTAAAACAATAAAATATCCATACTGCATTTCCAATTCAGGCATATTTTTAAAATTCATTCCGTAAATTCCAGCGATGAACGTTAAAGGCATAAATACAGAAGATATAACAGTTAATGTAATCATAATGGTATTCATCCGGTTTGATGTAAAGGATAGGTAGCTATCTCGAATATCAGCCGTTAATTCACGATTTGCTTCTATCATTTCTACTATTTTTAATAAATGATCGTATATATCATAAAAGTAAAGCTCTTCTTTAAAACGATTTAATTTATCCGATGAGATAATTCGATACAATAAATCCCTCATTGGAATAACAGTACGTCTAATTTTATATAGATCCGAACGAATGGCAAACAATTGCCTCATAAGATCATCAATTGACTGATTTTTCGTATTTTCCTCAATTTGATTTAATAAATCTTCAAGTTGATATACTGGCGGAAAATAATCATCGACAATCTTATCAGCAATCTTATGCAAAATCTGAATAGGACCCTCTTGTAAGTCTTTTTCTTTTTTTACTAAATGCCAAATATTATTGATATCTCGAATAGCTTTTTTATGGTATGTAACTAAAAATTTTTTATGAAGAAAAAGGTCCACTTCCTCCGGCTCAAGTGTTTTTTGGTGAATAGCATGTAGTACGATAAACATGTAAGAATCATAATAGTCTAGTTTTGGACGTTGAACATATTCAACACAATCTTCTATGGATAATGGATGAAAATGAAAAAACTGGCTTAATAATTTATTTTCATCTACTGACGCATTTTGAAAATCAACCCAATACCATTTCACATCGTTTTTCTTTAACAATTGAAAAGATACATCATATTGGACGGTCCCATCATGTAACATGGCTAATGTTCGTATCATCTGATTCACACTTTCTAAAATGTGGTTCTTTGCCTATCCTTCCTCATTTTAATCGAATTTATCTTCATTTATTAAAAAAGAATGATAAAATAAGAACAACCATCAAATATTCATTAAAGGTGATGTAGAAATGGAACATTTAATTAATGAACGTGTTAAAGAAATATCGATTTCAGGAATCCGGAAATTTTTTAATTTGGTGCAGCAATATGATGATGTTATCTCTCTGACTATTGGCCAGCCTGATTTTCCTACACCTGACCATGTAAAGGAAGTAGCTAAAACATCGATTGATCAAAATTTCACATCCTATACGGCTAATGCTGGCTTATTAGAATTACGCGAGGCTGTATGTCAGTTTGTACATAATAAATATCAATTGAACTATGCTCCTGATGAAGTTATCGTAACAGTTGGAGCAAGCCAAGCTATAGACATAACCTTAAGAACTATTTTACAGCCAGGTGTAGAAGTACTTTTACCAGGACCAGTTTACCCTGGATATGAACCAATAATTCGATTATGTGGAGCTCGTCCTGTTCATGTTGATACAAGAAAAAACGGTTTTAAACTAACAGCCTCCTTAATTGAAGAATATTTAACAGATCAGACTCGATGCATTATTTTACCCTATCCTTCAAATCCGACAGGCGTTTCTTTAACAGAAGAAGAACTAAAGGATATTGCTGACTTATTACAAGAGAAAGATATATTTGTTTTATCAGATGAAATTTATAGTGAACTTACATATACTCAAAAACATATATCAATTGCTTCTTTTTTAAAGGAAAAGACGATTGTTATTAATGGCCTATCCAAATCTCATAGTATGACAGGCTGGAGAATTGGATTTCTTCTTGCGCCAAATAACATAGCTCGACATATCTTAAAGGTGCATCAATACAATGTTTCATGTGCTTCATCTATTTCACAAAAAGCAGCTTTAGAGGCTATTACTGTAGGTGCAAAAGATCCTTTAATTATGGCAACAGAATACGAAAAACGATTAAATTATGTATACGACAAGCTCTGCAATTTAGGCTTTGATGTTATTAAACCTGATGGAGCGTTTTATTTGTTCCCATCTATTCAAAAATTTCATCAAAATTCATTCGATTTTGCACTAGAGTTATTGGAAAAGGCAAGAGTAGCGGTTGTACCTGGAAGCGCATTTTCTTCCTATGGTGAAGGGTTTATACGTATATCATACGCCTATTCATTGAAAGAACTAGAAGAAGCCTTTAATCGAATAGAAGCATTTATTAAGGGGAATTATTTACAATAAAAGAGGGAGGCCTAAAATAGTTCTAAAACGTTTTTTGGACGCTTTTTACATGGTTTACTTTATGCTATCGGGGGATTTATTGTCTAGCTCCGGCTCCTAGCGTCTATCGAACAATCCTCTCCCTCCCCTACGATAAGTCGATATCTGCTCGATTCACTCGCAGTATCTCCTTTATCTCAGTACGGGAGAGTCTCCTGTTCGTACGACGCTGAACAGTCGCCTCCGCTTTTCGGTGTTGTCTAGCTCCGGCTCCTAGCGTCTATCGAACAATCCTCTCTTAACAATATAAAATAAAGAATTAGGTTGATTGTGAAAACTAACATAATTCACAATCAACCTTTTCTTATTGGAACTTTTCAGACAGTTCCTGCCTTTTTATCGGCAGTCTAATTGTAAATGTGGTCCCTTTTCCTTCTTCACTGTTTACCTTAATAGTACCCTTATGGTTTTCTATAATTTTAAATGAAATCATGAGTCCTAATCCAGTTCCACTCTTTTTTGTTGTTACAAATGGCTGACCAATTTTTTCAAGAATCTTTTTCGGAATACCAATTCCATTATCTTTTACAGTAACCTCAATTTCATTTTCCACTTCTTTTGTTGTTACAGAAACTACACCGCCCTTTGGCATCGCTTCGATTGCATTTTTTATAAAATTGATAAATACCTGCTTTAATTGATTTTGATCACAATTTATTTCAGGAATTGTTGAACTGAGTTTCTTTTCAATTAATACATTTTTCAAATTGGCTTCTGTTTCTAATAGTGTTGTAATTTCATTTAAAATGTTATTAATATTTTCTTTTTTAAATTTAGATTCCTGTGGTTTGGCTAACATTAATAATTCACTTAAAATAAGTTCGATTCGATTTAGCTCTGAAAAGATAATTTCAAAATATTGCTCATTTTCACATTTATCTGACTGCATTAATTGTAAAAATCCTTTTATGGAAGTTAAAGGATTTCGTATTTCATGAGCAATTCCAGCCGCTAATTGTCCTGCAACCGAAAGTTTTTCAGATTGAAGCATCATCTCTTCTGCTTGCTTTCTATCTGTTAAATCACGTAAAATAACTTGGACAGCTGGTTCACCAAAATAAGTTGTAGGGATACAGACCATTTCTGTAAAAACATTTTCCCCCGAAAAAGAAGTCCAGATTTGCTTTGTTACAATGACCTCCATATGACCATCTGAGACTTTTTGCATAATTTCTTTAACTTGAAGGTGGTATTCTGGATTTAAATAGGAGTAAATATTTTGTCCAATAATGTCCGTATAATCCTTTACCCCAAATAATTTAATACCTGATTCATTCATAAAAACCCATTTATCTTGATAAATGACTGCTATCGTATCAATGGAATTTTGAATAAGTCGTTGATATCTTTCTCGACTTTTTTGCAGCTTATTTTGGAACCTTTTCCTAGATGATATATCGGTAACAACAACCAACTCTGCTTTTTCATCTTGAAAGTCTATCAATGTTGATCTAGTTTCTACATCTATTAAATTTCCTTCAGCTCTCTTCCAAATTTGTTCAATAATACCAACAGGTAAGCCATTACGTAATTGATTAATTCTCTTTTTCACTACATCATGAAAATGAGGATGAATAAAATCAAAAACTTCTTTTCCCAGAATCTCATCTTTAACCTTGACACCTAGTAGTTCTAAACATGCTAAATTAATATATTTTATTTTACCATTTACCGATATAAATATTGGACAAGGCAATCTTTCTAATATACTCGAATCTTTTCCACGAATATAATCCTTTATATGTATAGATGAAGAGCTAGTATATTGAGTGCTGTGAGCTTTTATTAAGGGGACATCAGATTGAAATAAAGTAAATTTCAAAACTACCTCTCTTTCTGGTCTTTCCTTTAATTCGTTATTAACAAATTCTACATTTGCCTCTAGCCATATGTAAGGTCCATTTTTATGTAAAAAGCGTAACGTACATGGATGTACTTGGTGATCATTGAAAAAAATACTTTCTACTAAATATATATCATCATTATGAATATATTGTTTTAACTTTTTACCAATTAATTCATCTTGCTCATATCCTAAATAATGACAGCAATTTGACGATATATACAATATCTGTCCTTTTGAAGAGAGAACTGTAAAAAATTCAATGACATTTTTGGTTATTTCATCATATGTTGGTTGCTTCATATAATTTTCAATTCCCCCTTTCAAGAAGCAGAAGTCTCAATAATATTTTAATAGACATTGTCATTTCAAACAAGATTCTCAAATTGTATTTAAAAGCTTTAATTTGACTTTTTGAATGAATGGTTCAAATAGACTATTTCTGTTTATGATTTTAAATGAATATTTTTAAAATTTCCAATATTATTATTTATTTCTTATGTTTAATATATGTACAAGTATTATTGAATATGCAACAAAAATACTTCTAAAATATGAAATAAGGGACGGACGATTTCTTCGAGAACAGCTTTTCTTTGTGAAGTCGTCGTCCCTTACTTCTTTTTACAGTACATGATTGTGACACATGTTTCTTTAATAAACAAATAGGGTCTGTCTCATAACTGGATCAGACCCCACAACTCAATATATCGCTATTAATAAAGCGAAAAGATTCTGTAGCGTCAGATCCTTATGAGACAGCCCCTTCTTCTAAATATGTTCTTATCGATTTTCAAAACAATTACTTCCATTCACCTTGGTTTTTTGATTGTTTCTCTTTTTTGGCTTTGTCGTTATGGATTTTGTTTGTATTTCTACTTCCTAATTCATGACTAAATTCAGAGTCTATGACACTAGAATCGAATCCTTTTTTATTCTTTTGATCAGGATCGTTTTTTTTCGTTCTCTTTGCCAATTTAACTCAACCCCTTTCTATACTGTTTATTATTTGTATAGATGAAAGGAGTATTCATACCTATTTTTAGGTTTCTTTAATGTATTCGAGCTTTCTTCAAAAAAGGTGCTGTCCAAAAAGAACAGCCCCTTTTTACTCATATCCATTTGCTTTATACTCATTTTGCAGCTCAACATAAGCATTGACGATATCATTTGCAATTTTTTTATTAACAATTTCACCACGACTTGTGCGAGCATATGGAACGACAACGCTAAACGCTACCTCTGGATTCGTTGATGGATAATAACCTACAAAGGTTAAATTGTACACTTTCGTACCACGATATTGTCTTTTTTCACCCCAATAAAAAGTTTCAGCTGTACCTGTTTTTCCTGCAACATCATGATCAAAAAATCCGGCGGCCGTTCCACCCCTTGCCGTTGTTACAAGCTTAAAACCTTCTTGGACGCGTTGAACATCTTTTAGGGAATTATTAATTCGGTTAAGAATATTCACAGGACGTTCTTGTGCAACTGGACCGATTTCCTTTTCACCAACTGGTTCATGAATGGATGTCACTAGTCTCGGCTGAACACGATATCCCCCATTGGCAATCGTTGAAACGTATTGAGCCATTTGAAGTGGGGTATACGTATCATACTGTCCAATTGCTAAGTCTAAAAGTTTACCCATTGTATCTGGGTCATTTTGTAATCCTTTTGATTCAATTGGTAAATCGATACCTGTTTTCACACCAAGACCAAATTGTGCATAATAATTTCGCATTGTAATAAAGTCTTCAATTGTCGCTGGAAATGATCCATTACGGACGTAGTTAATTCCTGCAATTTTCATTGCAACATGAAACATATAGACGTTTGAACTAACTTTTAGAGCGTTTTTGTCATCGATCCAGCCAAAATTGCGATAAGAAGATTTAGTAGGTGTACCACTAAACTTAATTGGAGCATCATAAAATGATTGTCCATGGGGGATACCAGCTTGATAACCTGATAAAACCGTAGCTCCCTTCACCGTGGAGCCCATTTCATATTGAGTTGTAAGGGCTCCGTGATCAAAGTTTAACAGTTTCCCATCTTGATACAATTTCCCTGCCATTGCCAGAATATCCCCGTTATATGGGTCCATCATAACAACAAATGCTCGGTCTAATAAATAGTTATCTGGATGCCCTTTTGCTTCTTTTAAACGATTTTCAATAATTTTCTCGACTTGTTGTTGAAGCTTAATATCTATAGAAAGCTTTAAATCATATCCTCTTCGACCATTATCGATTAATTCCTGTGAAAGCGTTTCTCCATCTCGATTAGTTATATATTGAAGCTGTGCTTTTCGCGGGTTTAAATAATCTTCATATTGTTCTTCTAAATAACTTGTGCCAACACGTTCGTTTCGCGCATAACCTCTTGCAACAAAATAAGATTCTCGGTCTTGAGGAATACCTCTTTTTTCTGTCGTAACACTTCCTAAAATCGAACGAAGTGTACTTTCATATGGGTAATATCGGTCCCAGCTCGTTATGACATCTATACCTGGTAAATATTCTAAGTTTTCCGCGATTAATGAAACCTCTTTTGGTGTTAAATTTGCTTTTACAATTTGTGGTTCATAGGCATAGCCTGATGAAAACTTCGTGTAAAAGGCAGCTAGCTGCATTTCTTTTTCATCTTTTTGGATTCTTTCAATTTCTTCTTCAGGTACTCTTTCAACTTGTAATTGATATGTTTTACTAGGCTTTAATTTCAATTCATCTTCTGTTAAAAGTTCTTTTGCTTTATCAGGGTTTTTCGCTACCCAATAGTCCCGTAAATCCCTTTCACGAAGAAACTCTGTATCAAGCTTAATTAGCTGTGATAATTTCTTTGCTGTTTCAATTTTATCTTTCGCCTTCGTTGTTTTTTCAACAGTATACGTTACAGCCGGAACATTTATATTATCAACTACGACGCGATTATACCGGTCATACATTTTCCCTCTCGGTGCAGGGTATTTAGCAATATCTACTTCTGTTCGGTTGACTTCTTTTGAATATTCTTCACCTTGGACAATTTGTACAACTCCAAGTCGAACGATTAATGCAACGAACAGAATAAAAATGATGAAGAAAAATGCATTAATCCGAATTAATCTCGCTTTCTTTTGCCACTTTTTTTCATTCGGCCTCTTTTTTGCTTTAGAGCTCAAATTCTTTCGTCCTTTCCATCAAAGGTTATAATGGACTGATGTCTATATTATACAATTGATACTATCAAAAGAAGTATATCATAAAACTGCTCTTTTGTTTTTATTAAAAGGTATTTTTCTAAAAGGAGAAGTTGTAAAGCTACAGGCGAACGCTTTTCCCACCGAAGATGCGGTCTTTCGCTCCACATGTCTTTCTATAACTAAAAGCAACACTGCTTTCTAAAAAACTGTTAAAAGACTCTAAAGAAAATGAAAAGACCAATAGATGTGCTTACACCCATTGGTCATAAAAAGATTATATAGATTTTACCATACCACCATCAACTAGTAGTGTTTGTCCAGTTACATACGTATTGAGCTTTGATAGTAAGAATACAGCATAGTTAGCAAATTCTTCTGGATTACCGTATCGGCCTAAAGGGATTTGGCTTTCTATTTTTTCTACCACTTGTTCAACGGAAACTCCTTGCTTTTCTGCACTTATTTGATCTAATTGTGCAACGCGGTCTGTTGAAATTCTCCCAGGTGCAATCGTATTAATTAATATGTTATGTGAAGCTAGTTCTTGAGCTAACGTTTTAGTTAGTCCAACGATTCCTAATCTAAATGTATTGGATAAAATGAGCCCTGAAATCGGCTCTTTAACAGAAGACGATGCAATATTTAAAATACGGCCCCCGTTTTCTTTCATGTAAGGAAGAACTTCTCGAATGATACGAATATAGCTTAATAAGTTTAATTCAAATGCATGTTTCCAATCTTCATCTGTTATTTGGTCAAAAGAACCTGCCTTTGGGCCTCCTGCATTGTTTAATAATAAATCAATAGAGCCAAATTGTTCCACAGTATAAAGAACCGCATTCTTTATATCTTCATATGAAGTAATGTCTGTTTTAATATAAAATACCTTACCTTTTTGAAGTGAGGATAATTCATTATGTACTTCTTTAAGCTTTTCTTCATTTCGAGCAGCAAGCATGACATTTGCGCCTTCTTCTACTAATTTTTTTGCTATTGCCTTTCCAAGCCCTTGACTTGAAGCCATCACAAGTGCATTTAACTGTCGAATACCTAAATCCATTTCTAATCCCCCATCTTCTTTTTTCTTTTAGTTTATCACGAATGAAAAAGTAAATGGAAATATAAAGTAATAAGAGAAGGAGAAAGCGCCTCCCACCAAAATAAAAATCTTCAAGATTTAATTCAAACTGTAACATTATGAAAGGGGCTGTCCAAAAAGTCAGCCCCTTTCATATTGAATTTGATTCGATTGATTTTATTTCGGCGGCGGACGCTTTCCGCGGGCACGGCCTGTCTAGCTTCGGCTCCTAGCGTCTAGCGAACGACCCTCTCCCTCCCCTACGATAAGTCGATATCTGCTCGTTTTTCTCGCAGTATCTCCTTTATCTCAGTACGGGAGAGTCTCCCGTTCGTACGACGCTTTTCAGTCGCCTTCGCTTTTCTATCAGCCTCCTCGACTCACCAGCTCGTCTGCGGGGTCTTCGGCTCGTGCTATTCCCGCTGGAGTCGCCGCCACCTTCACTTTAATCAATCGATCTCCATTACAGTTTCTTTCTTCCAAGACTTTATTTTAAGGATTTATCGGACAGCCCCTTTGTTTTTTATATCTTGAATTGTTGAACCATTTTTTGAAGTTCTTTACTTGATTCATTTAATGCTTCTGCTGATTCAGCAACTGTTTCAAACGCTTTAATTTGTTCATTCGTAGAAGCACTTACCTCTTCAACACTTGCAGCTGATTGCTGTGAAATAGCAGAAATGCTTTGAATAGATTCCATGACAAAGTCTTTTTGCTGATTCATTTCATTCATATTTTCCGTCACAACATTAATTGATGAAATGAGATCATTCATTCTAGCGGCAATTTTTTGGAATACTTCACCTGTTAATTGAACGGCCTGATGTTGTTCATCGTTCATTTCTTTTGAACGAGTCATCGCTTCAACAGCATTATCTGCTTCCTGTTGAATACCTTGAATCGTTTCTCTAATTTTTTCTGTTGCTTCTGCTGATTGTTCCGCAAGTTTACGCACTTCTGTAGCAACTACAGCAAAACCTTTTCCACTTTCTCCTGCTCTTGCTGCCTCAATACTAGCATTTAGTGCAAGTAAGTTCGTTTGGTCTGAAATATTTGAAATGGTTGTGATAACTTCAGCAATATGATTGATTTTTTCTGCTAAACCATTAAGCACATGTTCAACAGCTTGAATTTCATTATTTGCTTCTTTTGATTTCACTTGTAAATCATTTAATTGTTCTAATCCATCGTAACTTGCTTGTTCTGACTCTTTTGTTAGCATAACAACATTTTGTACTGCTTCATTAACGGATTCAATACTTTTTGATAGATTTTTCGTTTGTTCATTCATACTATCGACATCATTTGCTTGTTCAGATGTTCCTTTCGCGATATCGTCAATCGCTGCTGAAATTTGCTCACTTGATGCCATTGTTTCTTCAGATACAGCACTTAAATGTTCGGCCGAATTACTTAAATTGTGAATAGAGCCATTGACTTTTTCAATCATTTCACGCATGTTTTGAACCATTGTGTTAAAAATGGCAGATAGAGTTCCGATTTCATCTTTCGCTTTTACTTGGACAGTTGCTGTTAAGTCTCCATCAGCAACTTTTTCAGCTTGCTTAGTTAGGGCTAAAATTGGTTTTGTAATAGATTTAGATATTAAATACGTTAATACAATACCAACTAAAATTGCGAGAATCGTAATCATAAGGTTAATTTGTTTTAATGTATCAGCTGTTTTTAATAAATCAGCATACTTATACACAATTCCTAGTTTCCAGCCAAACCCTGGAATTGTATTATAAACCATCATTCGTTCTTCATTTTCAAAAGTATAGGTTAAAATTCCACTTTCTTTTTCTTTTAGTGGTTTCATGAAGCTATATTGATATAAATCTTCACCCTTTAAGGATGGATGAGAAATTGCAATTCCTTCATCTGTCATTAAAAAGGCATATCCCCCAAATCCTACATCTACACTATTTACAATCGCATCAACTGATTCAAGGGATACGTCAAAACCTATAACTCCTAAAATTTCCCCATTTTGTTCAATGGCTTTTGCACCTGTAATTAATAATTCACCCGAACCAGCATCCTCATATGGATCTGTCCATACAACCTCACCAGGCTTTGCAACAGCTGCTTGATACCATGGTCTAACAGTCGGATCAAAATCTTCTGGTAATTCAATATATGGCTGTGTATACATCGCTTTATCTTCTGTACCGATTATAACAGCTTTTACAATATTATTAAGTTCTAAAAATGTTTCATAAGATTGTAACAATTGATTTAACCTTTCATCGGAAAAATCTGTTATTAATGTAATTAGATCCTGATCTTGACTAAATTGGTTAAGGCTTTTTGAATAATCATTAATTTGAACATTAATATTCGTTTTTACTTGTTCAACAATAGACTTCCCATTATCGTTTGCATCCTTTTTTACATTTTGGGTAACAAAATAATCTGAAATAATAAAAACAGCTGACAAGGAAATTAAAAGTAATAATGCCATAAACGTTGTGATTTTCCATTGAAGCTTTTTAAACATACTTTTCAACTCCTATATAGAATTTCATGTTGAAATGAAAAAATAAAAAAAACAATAGAAAATACATACTCCTATTGTTTTTATCGTCATATATTAATTTTTTTTTACACTTTGCATGTCATTTGTTAATTATTTTTTAAAAATATTACGTTTCCTTTATAAAAATTAAGTAAAATACTCAATTTTTGATTTTGGAAAAAATTTCTCGATATAGTAATGGATGCTTTCTTTTAATTCTTGTTCCTCATCTTTTTCATAAATATATTTCCCAATGCCATACCTTCCCCATTTATAACGTCTTTTTTCTTCATTCATTTCTAATTTTGTCTTCGGGTAGTTTTTTTCAATGACTTTTTTGGCTGGTTTGGTAAAACGGTGCTGAATTAGCTCAAAAGTGATGTTTTCTCTGTTATCCTCAGGTAAGGAATTTGATAATTTCTGAAACATGTCATGATAACCTTCTTTCCAGCCTTCATGTATATAAATCGGCGCGACTATAAATCCAATTGGATAACCGGCTTTTGATGCTTTCGTAGCTGCTTCTATTCGTTCATCTAAAGAAGATGTGCCATGTTCAAAATTTTTTATGACAAAATCTGCATTAACACTGAAACGAAAACGGCTTTTTCCGTTATGTTTCGCATCAAGTAAATGATCAATATGATGAAATTTCGTAACAAATCGTAATCTTCCGTATTCAGTTTGTCCGATAAATTCAATCGCCCTCTTTAATGAATGTGTTAAGTGGTCAATTCCTACAATATCTGATGTACAAGACGCTTCAAACCTTGTAATTTCCGGGGCTCGTTCATCAATGTATTCCTGAGCTCTATTTAAGATTTCATCTATATTTACATAAGTTCTAATATATGGTTTTGCCCCAAGAGTTGTTTGTAAATAACAATAGTGGCAATGTCCCATACAGCCCGTTGCTAAAGGAATAGCATATTCTGCAGATGGTTTAGAACTATCAAAATCCAATGTTTTTCTGATTCCAATGACTAATGTTGACTTAGCATTTCGATATTTCTTTAATGGATTATCCCCGGGTATATTTCGAACTTGATTATGTGAGGTCGTTTGACGGATTTCAATCCCCATTTTTTTGAATTTATCCAATAATTCTTTTGCTAAAGGATATTCTAAAGCTCTTGGCTCATAATAAACGAGCCTAGGTACAAATGGCTTTGACATCTTTTTGTCACTTCCTTATACATAGTTGTTTTATCTTTAATATTTGTTTGTTTTTGTTGTCAAAGTCCATTTAAAATTTTCCTTCTAAGAAAAAACGGGCTATCCAAAAATATCAAGCATTCGACATCTCTTTTCAGGTGAAAAACAAAAGAAAAAAAGCACGAGAAGAAAAACGCGTGTTTTTTCTCCTCGCACTTTACCTTAGGGACTTATCGGACAGCCCCGTTTTGTTTTCTCTATATTATATATGAAAGGTTTTTTTCACAAATTCGACAACTTCTTCTGTTGTGTTCATGGCAAGAATTTTTTCCTTAAAGCTTGCCGCTTCTTCCTTAGAAAGGTTTTTGATTTGTGCTCGTGCTGGCAAGATGGATGTTGCACTCATTGAAAATTCGTCAAGCCCTAATCCTAAAAGGATTGGAATGGCAATCGAATCTCCTGCCATTTCTCCACACATGCCAACCCATTTTCCTTCTTTATGAGCGGCCTCAATGACAAGATGAATGAGGCGAATTATGGCTGGATTATATGGTTGGTATAAATAAGAAACTCGCTCATTCATTCGGTCTGCTGCCATTGTATATTGAATTAAGTCGTTTGTACCAATACTAAAGAAATCAACTTCCTTAGCGAATTGGTCAGCTAGAACGGCAGTTGAAGGAATTTCAACCATCATTCCGACTTCAATGTCTTCCGATACTTGAATACCTTCGTTTTGAAGTTTTTCTTTTTCTTCTAATAAAATCGCCTTCGCTTGTCTAAACTCGTCTATTGTTGCAATCATTGGGAACATGATTTTTAAGTTTCCGTAAGTGCTTGCTTTAAGTAATGCACGAAGCTGTGTGCGGAACATATCTTGCATTTCTAAGCATAGGCGAATTGCACGGAATCCAAGGAACGGGTTCATTTCCTTTGGTAAATCTAAATATGGTAATTCCTTGTCGCCACCTATATCTAGTGTTCGTACAACAACAGGCTTACCATTCATTTTTTCTAAAACGGTTTTATACGCTTCAAATTGTTCTTCTTCTGTTGGTAGTGTGTCTCGTCCCATGTATAAGAATTCCGTACGGTATAACCCAATTCCTTCTCCACCATTTTCTAAAACACCTTTAACATCATCAGGTGTTCCGATATTGGCTGCAAGCTCTACATGATGACCGTCTTTTGATACCGTTTTTTCGTCTACCAGCTTAGCCCACTCTTCTTTTTGTTTTTCGTATTGTTCTTTTTTCTTCTTGTATTCTTCCATTGTTTCTTCATTAGGATCAATTATCACTTTTCCATCTAAGCCATCAACAATGACAAAAGACCCATTTTCAATGGAAGAAGTGGCTTTTTTTGTTCCAACAACTGCTGGAATTTCCATGGATCGAGCCATAATCGCAGAGTGAGAAGTTCTTCCACCAATATCTGTTGTGAAAGCCTTGACATATTGACGATTTAATTGGGCTGTATCAGATGGTGTTAAGTCCTCTGCAATAATGATCACTTCTTCAGAGATTAAGCTTGGGTTTGGAATTTCAACACCTAACAGATGACCAATGACACGTTTTGTTACATCTCGAATGTCAGCAGCACGTTCCTTCATATACTCATTATCCATTGCTTCAAACATGGAAATAAACATATCTGCTGTTTCTTTCATCGCAAATTCTGCGTTTACAGATTCTGTTTGGATTTTATCTTTTACAGGATTTAATAGTTCAGGGTCACTTAACACTAAAAGGTGAGCTTCAAAAATAGCTGCTTTATCGTCACCAAGATTTACTTTAGCATGATTTTTAATTTTTTCTAATTCTTCTTTTGCTTTTTCAATTGCTTGATCAAAACGAGCGATTTCTTCTTGATGACCTGTAATTTCTTTCTTGCTGACTGTTAAGTTTGGCTCTTCTAAACGGTATGCTTTGGCCATTGCTATACCAGAAGAAGCCGCAATACCTTCTAGCTGTATCATTACTCTCCTAACCCTTCTTTTTTAATTGTTTCTTCTACAGCATTAATTGCTTCGTTTTCATCAGAACCAGATGCTGTAATTTTAATTTCTGCACCTTTACCAATTCCTAATGACATAACACCCATAATGGATTTTAAGTTAACTGTTTTTCCGTTGTATTCTAAGTTAATTTCTGAATCAAATTTACTTGCAGTTTGAACTAGCATTGTAGCTGGACGAGCATGAATTCCTGTATCTGAAGTAATTTTAAACGTTTTTTCCGCCATATGTATCGACTCCTTTTTCTCATTTTATTTTACTTTGATATATTAACAGGCTAAAAGCCTTTTTACAAGCTCTGAAATCAATAATTTTTGACAAGGGCGAGAAAAATTTCCGCCCTTGACATTTTAAGTTTTTTTAGCCAAAATGAATTATTTTTTCCTCTTTCTTATTAATATTTCCAGTTTTATTTAACTTAATTGCTTGTCCTTCTTTTAAGTTTGTAAAAACAATCGGGGTTATTGCAGAAGGCGCATTTTCTTGAATGTATTTTAAGTCAAATTCTAATAGTTTATCTCCTTTTTGAACTTGATCTCCTTCTTTTACAAAGACATAAAAGCCTTCACCTTTTAAATTTACTGTGTCGATTCCAATATGAATTAATATCTCATATCCTGAATCAGATTCTAGACCAATAGCATGCTTCGTCGGGAACACATTTACTACTTTCCCATCTACTGGTGAAACTACTTCTCCATCTTTTGGAACGATCGCAAAACCATCTCCCATCATTTTCGTAGAAAATACTTTATCTGGTACATCTGATATTGGACGTAGCTCTCCTGTTATTGGAGATACAAATTCTAAGTCCCCGTTTTGCATTTTATTGTTTTTTTCATGTTCACTTGTCAATACGTTTGGTAATTGTCCATTCATGATTTGTTGAATTTGTGTTTTTATGTTTTCAGATTGTGGTCCAAAAATAGCTTGAATATTATTTCCAACTTCTAGGACTCCTGATGCTCCTAATTGCTTTAGTCGTTTTTTATCTACCTTTTCTTGATCATGTAAAGAAATACGTAAACGAGTAATACAAGCATCTAAATGTGTAATGTTTTCTTTACCACCTAGTGCTTTTAAGATTTCATACGGTAGTTCGTTTGTTGCTTTTTTGTCTGTTGTATTCGCTTGTTCTGCATCCTCTCTTCCAGGTGTTTTCAAGTTAAATTTACGGATCGCAAAACGGAAGCCAAAGTAATAAATAACAGCAAATACAAGCCCAACTGGAATGACAAGCCACCAGTCAGTACGGTTTTGAATCACACCAAACAACAAGTAATCAATTACACCACCTGAGAAGGTCATCCCAATTTTAACGTTAAGAATGTGCATGATCATAAACGAAAACCCAGCAAAAATAGCATGAATAGCAAATAAAACAGGTGCTACAAACAAGAAGCTAAATTCAATTGGCTCAGTAATCCCTGTTAAGAAAGACGTTAAAGCTGCTGAACCCATAATACCAGCAACAACTTTTTTATGTTCTGGTTTCGCTTCATGATAAATTGCAAGAGCAGCTGCTGGTAAACCAAACATCATAAATGGGAATTTACCTGTCATAAATGTTCCTGCCGTTAATTCGGCACCATCCTTTAATTGCTCAAAGAAAATCCGTTGATCTCCTCGAACTATTTCTCCGGCAGCGTTTACATAAGAGCCAAATTCAAACCAAAATGGTGCATAAAAAATATGATGCAATCCAAAAGGAATTAATGAACGTTCGATAACCCCAAATACAAATGCAGCTAATGTTTTGTTTGTTTCTAGCATTCCTTCTGAAAATGCATTTAATGCTCCTTGAACAGGTGGCCAAAGAAAATACATGACAACACCTAAAACAAGAGCAGATGCAGCGGTTACAATTGGAACAAAACGTTTTCCTGCAAAAAATCCTAAATATGGAGGTAATTCTATGTTATAATATTTATTGAATAAATACGCAGCCATTATCCCGATAATGATACCACCAAAAACACCTGTTTGTAATGTCGGGATTCCAAGTACGGTTGCAAAAGCTGGGTCAGCGCTTATATCTTCCGGAAGCTGGCCTAGCCCTTTTAAAATTTCACTCATCGTAACATTCATGACTAAATAACCGATGATTGCTGCAATTCCTGCCACTCCATCACCATTGGCTAATCCAATTGCTACACCAACTGCAAATAATAATGCCAGATTGGAAAAAATAATTCCTCCAGCTTGCTCCATAATAGAAGCAATAAATTGTACCCATTCAGCTCCAAGAATAGGTGCTTTTTCTACTAACGTTTTTTGCTGCAATGCATTTCCAACGCCTAGTAAAATACCTGCTGCAGGTAAAATGGCAACCGGTAGCATTAAGGCACGCCCTATCTTTTGCAGCACACCAAAAGATTGCTTAAACATCTCTCTTCCTCCTAAACATATAATTAATTTTTTATGCTTACAAACGTATTCAGAAACCGCTTGCAGAAGAACGAAAAGGATAACCCCTATTCTTTTAGGGGATAAATAAAAAAGGCATGGTGAAACAAGACACATTGGATATAAGTCGTTCGTTTCCCTATAATCCAATTAAGAAATGTCTTGCTCACTCATGCCTGATCGTATCAGTAACACGTAAGCACAACTTATATTCGATTGTTTGCTAAACGGTATAAATGCATCGTTAAATAAACAGCTTCTGCATCATATACAGATTTCTTTAACGTTTGCTGCATAACCTTAATCATCTTCCATGCAGTATTATAGCATAGTGGATACTCATTTTTCAATAACAATCTAATTTTTTCTGGCTCCTCAACCGTTTCATCCTTCATTATACGTTCAATGGTATGATGCAAATGACGAACAAGCCTCATATAATTAATACTTTCTTTATCAATTTTAATTTTCATTGAATCTTCAATAATGTTCATTAATTCACTTATTAATTGTGAAAATCGGTTCACTTCGGATACAGATTTATTTGTTAAAGCACTGTGGATATGAAGAGCAATAAAACCTATTTCACCTTCTGGCAAAGAGACAGAGAGCTTTTTATTAATAATATCAATAACTTCTTTTGCAACTTCATATTCTTTTGGATAAAGTGTTTTCGTTTCTGTTAAAAATGGATTTTTAATATCCATCCCTTGCTGTAAGCGTTTTATCGCAAAAGTAATATGATCGGTTAAAGCAATATGAATATGTTCATTTAATGGTAATCCCACTTTTTCACTAATATAATCAATCACTTCACTGACAATAGCAATCATTTCTTCCTCAATAAAAGGTAGTAGCATTTTATATTGCTCTTGCTCTTTTTTATTTTTTAGCACAAACATCTTTTCTACTGTTTCTTCTGAAATGGTTTCACCCTTCTTTTTTCCAAAACCAATTCCTTTTCCTATTAACACAACTTCTTGATAGGATTCGTGTTCAGCAATTAGTACATTATTATTCAGAACTTTTTTTATTTTAAAGGACTCCATGATAGTCCCATCTCCTTTTTAATGAGTCTATATTATACTACAAAAAATGAAGGAGAAAGGTCAATAAAATTGTCGTATTTTGTAGAAAAAAAACATTTGACATTTTAATTCTAGATGAGGCTTTATGTAATATAATTGTTAAAATTTTATCTTTTCCTATGTTTCTATTTTTAAGTTTGATATGATGGAACTGTAAATTTTTGAAACTATCATTTTTGACTGTTCTAGAATATTACAAAAATATTGGCACCTTTTAAATACTAAATCGTTACACGCAGAATTTTCGTACATTTCACTTTTTATAATTTGTTACTAAAACCTTAAGGAGGAATCATATTTTGATTAAGTTGTTCGTATCAGATTTAGATGGAACGCTATTAAAAAAAGATATAACGATAACAGAAAGCGACAAGAAGGCATTGGAGGCTTTAAAATTAGGTGGTGCTCAAATAGCCATAGCAACAGGGAGAATGGATATAGAAATCAAAAAGATTCAAAAAATGATTGAAGAGTCTTTTCATCGAATTAGTCAAAACGGTGCTTTCGCTTATACAAAAGATGATTTACTATTACATAAAAACACTTTTAATGCAACGACGGCAAAAAATTTATTTTCATTGATTAGAAAAACGAGCTTTATCCATTTAGTTACAGATGAACATTGTAATTATACTGAGGTTTGGCATCCTTTTTTTGATAAAGTTAAAACGAAAGCATTGGCACCATTGACAGAAAATCAAAATCTGTTTAATGATATTGGAAACTCGATTAACCCTTCAAAATTTATTATATTAGGTGAATATGACAAAATTAATGCATTTCAACAAACATTAAAAGAGGAGTTTCCTCATGAAATTGAAACATATATTTCAGATAAGCAATGTCTTGATATAATGCCAAAGAATATTAGTAAAGGAAGTGCTGTGAAAGCCCTAATGAGTCAGTTTGATTTAAAAGAGAATGAGGTAGCATGTATTGGTGACTCTTTTAATGATGTTCCAATGCTTGAAATGACTCCATACAGCTTTGCGATGGAAAATGCACTTCCAGGAGTAAAAGAAAAAGCAAACTATATTGTAAAATCCGTATCAGAAGCAATCGAGATCATTTTAAAAATCAATAGTCAAGAAAAAGCTTACATGAAACAGTAACAAAACGGTAAAAAAGGGGGGCTGGTTACCTTTCGTGTCAGCCCTTAATATTTATTTATATAGTTTTATTAAAGCCTGCGTTCCACTATTTTCTTCTCCTTGTTTTTCAAGCTGTTCATATAGTGATTTAGCTAGCTCTAGCCCTGGTGTCATAAGTCCCATCTCTTTAGCTGACTCTAAAGCAATGGACATATCTTTTATAAAATGCTTTATGTAAAATCCTGGCTTAAAATCTTGATTTAGCATTCTTGGAGAAAGATTGCTTAATGACCAGCTTCCAGCCGCACCAGACTCGATACTTTTTAAAACATTTTCTGGTTTAAGACCAACTTTTTGTGCATATGCCAAAGCTTCACATACACCTATCATATTGGATGCGATGGCGATTTGATTACACATTTTCGTGTACTGACCGCTACCTGCTTCTCCTTGGTAAACAATGTTCTTACCTAATTTATTGAAAATAGGCTTTACGTGCTGAAAAGCTTCTTGGTCCCCACCTACCATAATCGCTAAAGTACCGTCTCTAGCGCCGATATCTCCGCCCGATACAGGAGCATCTAGAGCATATAGTCCTCTCTTTTTGGCCTCTTTATAAATTCTTTTCGCTAATGAAGGCTTTGATGTAGTCATATCAATTAAATATGTGCCAGGTGTTGCATTTTCAATAATTCCATATGGTCCAAAGTAAACCTCTTCTACATCTATAGGATATCCAACCATTGTGATCATAACATTGGATTGCTTTGCTACTTCCGCAACATTATTTCCCCACCGTGCACCTTCTTCTATTAAAGAAAAAGCTTTTTCTTTCGTTCTTGTATATATGCTCACTTCATAGCCGCTTTGCATTAATCTTTTAACCATACTTTTTCCCATGACCCCTATTCCGATAAAACCAATTTTCATAAAATCCCATCCTCCTCAATCAAGAAACTATATTGATTTATTTGTTGTTTTTAAACAAATTCCTTCTAAAAAGATGGATTCATTTCATAAAATATTCAATTTCAATCAATATTTTACGGTATATAGGAACGTATGTTTGTGTATAATAAAAATAGATAAGTTTGAAAGGAGAATCGAACGAAATGTCCCTTCTTGAAAGAAGTTTTCATGAACAACGACCAGTCGAACTTATTTATTTATCAAAAGGTGGTCATTTTTCACAAAGAGTGATATTAGTAAAATCTATTCACCCTTCTTTTATCAAAGCGTACTGTTACCACAAAAAACAAATTCGAACATTTTTGAAAGAATCCATCCTATCTATTGAATTTCCTCGAAACAAACTTTTCCGTTCATGATAACTAACATTTAACATCCCGAATTCTTTACTCTCATAAGGATTTTACTTTTTTTGTAAATTATTTGTAAACCTTTTTAATTCATGACTAAATTTTTCATTTTTGTTTAAACTAAATCATCGTAAGCAATGAAAGGAGGGATGACAATGCCTAGACGTGAGCAAAACCAAAATCGTGAAAACGATCGCAGAAAGCAAAATGCAGAAAGACTTGCAGATGTTGAATTAGGGCAGGAAATGAATGCGGCAAGAGAAAATGAAAATGAAAATCAAAACCGTAGATAAATTTTTGCTTACATAAGGCGGCAAATTTGCCGTCTTTTCTTTTTTCAAAATAAAAACACTCCAAAAGGAATGTTGAAAATAAAAGCTAGTTTGTATTAACGATTTTTTGATCATCACGTTTTTTTATACCTGTACTTATAGCATTATGGGCAATCTTCATTTTCGCAAGAGTTCCTTTTAGCGTCTCTTCTTGATTACAGTTTTCATTTGAATTAATAATTGTCAAATCATATATAACTTGCGAAAGAAGCTCAACAGCTCTTTTTAATGATTGGGATTCAGCTTCATAACCATCCTTTACAATCATTTGAATAACTTCTTCAGAAAGGTTTTGAATTTGAATTACTTTTTCTTTTTCATTCATGTTTGTCCCTCCTTTCTATATTATATTATTCCTTTAACTATAACATTCTTGATAAAAACGTTTATTTCCTTTAATAGAATTTGTCGAATTATTGATCTTTCTAATAAAATCAAAAAAGAGGCTGTCCAAAAAGTACAACCCCTTTCATAGCAAATTTAATTTCAATTCGGTGGCGGACGCTTTCCGCAGGCACAGCCTGTCTAGCTTCGGCTCGTGCTGTTCACTAAAGGATAGCATCCATCTTCTTTCAATCAACCAATCTCCATTACAAGCCCTTGATAAAAAACTATTATATATTTCTATCTCACTTTTTCATTCCACATGATTTACGAACAATTAATTTTGGTTCTACCATCACAGATTTTGGATAAGCGTGTTTTTTGATCATATCATTTAACATGTTGGCTGCCAAACGTCCTATTTTCACCTTATCTTGATATACAGATGTCAAAGGTGGGTCCGTATAATTACATGCATCAATATCGTCACATCCTATAATCGCAATATCTTCTGGAATTTTAAGTCCGTTTTCTTTAATGGCTTTCATAGCACCAAATGCCATTAAGTCAGATGTTGCGAAAACAGCTTCCGGTCGATTGGATGTATTTAATATCTTTTGCATAGCCTCATAACCACTCTTTTCGAAAAAGTCACCATTTGTCATCCAATCCCTGTTGATTGATAGACCAAACTCCTCTATTTTACTAATAAAACCTTCTTCTCGAAGTTCAGAAACCCTCGCACCTTCTAATCCACCAATATAAGCGATTTTTCGATATCCGTTTAGATAAAAATGCTCAACAGCTTTTGCTGAAATTTGAAAATTATCGGACATGATATAAGCCGATTTTTCTCCCTTTAATTGAATGTCTACGCCAATACAAGGAATATCACTTATATCTAACTCAGAAATAGATGGCTCAACGTCTTCCCCACTTAATATTAATACTCCATCCACATTATAACGAAGACAGCGAGTATAATAATCCTCTTCTGAATTCTCAAATGTCTCATTTGTAAAGAATAACAGATCGTAACCTAGTGTACCGATTGTGTTTTTAAATGAATTCATAACTTCCCTAAAGAAGGGGTGGTTGAAATCTGCATTAACCTTTCCTGCATAAATGACTGCAATCAAGCTTGTTTTTCGAGAAGAATCTTTCATTGATCGGTTTGCTATATACCCGGTTTCTTCCATTATTTTTAATACTTTTTTTCTCGTTTCAATACCTACATCTTGATAATTATTGATAATTTTCGAAACCGTACCAGGTGAAACCCCTGCCATTTTTGCAATGTCTTTTATTGTAACTTTCATATAAATCCCTTCTTATTATGCATAATACTTAAAGTTGGGTATAAAATGTTATTACTGTTTAACAGCACCTTGTGTCAAACTAGAAATAAATAATTTATTAAAAGCTAAAAATACAACAATTAATGGAAGAGTTGACCAAAACGTTCCAGATAATATCATACCATAATCTTTAACGTAAGTGTCCTGTAATGTACGCAATGCAATTTGAATCGTATAGAATTCCTCATCCTTTAAAACTGTTAGAGGCCATAAGAAATCGTTCCATACAAACATAAATGTAAAAATTCCTAACGTTGCAAATGCTGGTAAAATAGAAGGAACCACAATATTCCAATAGGTTCTAAAAAGGCCACAACCATCTATTTTCGCAGCTTCAATTAATTCATCAGGAATTGCATCTTTAATATATTGCCTCATCCAAAATATACCAAAAGAGTTGATTAATCCTGGTATAATAATTGATTTAAAATCATTTAACCAACCTAGTTTCGTAATAATTAAATATTGAGGGATTAACCCTAATTGAGGTGGTATCATCATCGTTAAAAGAACAAAAACAAATAACTGATTACGAAATGGAAATTGGAGCTTTGCAAACGCAAACCCTGCAAGTGAAGATAAAAATAAGACACCAATTGTCGTTAATGTCGATACAATAAAAGAATTCTTTAACGCCCCAAAAAAGTCAATATTGCTTATAACATTTTGAAAGTTTTCGACTAATTGATCTCCAGGTACCAAAGCTGGTGGTGTTTGGTTAATAACATGATTTGGGTTAGTTCCCATGACAAACATCCAATATAATGGAAAAATAGAAATAACCGCCCCTACAACAAGTAATATATAAATTAACACTTTATTTAGTTTTTTTATATTCATTGATGTTCATCCCTCACTTTGCGTTGGATTTATCTAAACGATTCGTTAAATACACATTAATAGCGGAAAATACAACAATAAGTAAAAATAAAGAGACAGCGGTTGCTGACGCAGTTCCAAATGCATTATTTGTAAATGCATCCCTATATAAATATAAAACAACTGAAATACCTTCTTCTCTAAATCCGCTTCCAGAAAAGATTAGTGGCTCTGCAAACAATTGAAGTGAACCAATCGTTGCCATAAACACAGTAAAAATAATAATAGGTTTTAGCATAGGAACAGTGATGAATAAAAATTGTTGCCATTTTTTTGCTCCATCAATTTCGGCCGCCTCATATAAATCCTTTGGTATACTTTGAAGACCAGCTAGATAAATAATGGCATTATAGCCTACCCATCTCCAAAATACCATTGTTGCAATAGCTACCTTTACTCCCCATTCAGAAGTTTGCCAATTCACAGGCGAAAATCCAAACAGACTAAGAGTAGCATTGACTAATCCGCCTTCTTGGCTACTGAATAGAACTGTAAAAACAATCGCTACAGCTACAATGGATGTTACATTTGGCATAAAATAAGTTACACGAAAAAAGCTTTTGAATTTAATTAAGGCAGAATTTAAGGCGACCGCCAAAATCAATGCTACTATCAGTTGTGGTACTGTTCCCATTAACCCAATAATGATTGTATTATAAATCGATTTCCAAAAAATAGCATCACTAAAAATAATTTTAAAATTCTCAAATCCTACATATACCATTTCACCTAAGCCGTTCCACTTTTGAAAAGCTAAATAAAAGCTAAAAAACACCGGAAAAGCTCCAAATATTGCATATAAGATAAAAAATGGAGATATAAACAAAAAGGCGATCAATGCTGTTTTTTTCTTTTCACTAAGCGGCTTAAATTTTCTTTTCTTTACTCGTAACATTTCTGACTTTGTTTCACTTAGCATGTTTTTACCTCCAGAATATAAAGGATTTATTGAATAAGGGAATATAACCAATAGGCATATTCCCTTATTCGTTCATTCGATTATTGGCGCTGCAATTGCTGTTTAATTCGTTTCATAGCATCTTTCCACTCTTTTTCTGGATCAGCTTTCTTTTCAGACACATTCGTGATTGCAGTAACGATTTCCCTTTGTACTAATGAATAGTTTTTACCCATGTAAACAGTTTTTACTTGGTCAGCAGCTTTTGCAAACACTTCTGCTGTATTCTGACCACCGAAATATTCATCTGAGTAATCTTTAAAAGCTGGCTCGTCATATACGGATGGAGTTGACGGGAATAATCCCATATCTTCAAATGATTTCAGTTGTTGTTCAGGTGATAATAACCATTTTGCAAATGCAAATGCTTCCTCTGGATATTTTGATTCCTTTGGAATAGCTACATAGGATCCACCCCAGTTACCAGCTCCACCTGGCATATCCGTTACAATCCATTTTCCTTTAGAGTTTGGTGCATTTCCTTTAACAACACCTTGCATCCATGCTGGAGCTAAAAGTGTCGCATAGCTTCCTTCCTCCATTGCTGCACCCCATTCAGGTGTCCATAAACCATTACGTCCAATATATCCTTCCTGAATTAATTCAACAGTGTAATCATAAGCATCCTTTATAAGCGAGTTATTTTCAACAATGAGCTCATCATTTGTATTAAAGTACTGTTCAGGAGCTTGATCTCTCAGAGCGTTGAAAACTAATTCAGCATTATCAGCAATTGGTTTACCTGTTTTTTCTTTAATTACTTTTGCTACTTCTTTATAATCATCCCACGTTTTAATTAAATTTGAAACTTCTGTTGGATCCGATGGTAACCCTGCTTCTTCAAATACATCTTTTCGATAATACATTGCGGTTGGACCAATATCTGTCGGTAAACCATATAAGAAGCTACCATCTGCACTTTCCCCAATTCTCCATTTCCAATCTAGGTATTGATCTTTTAATTCTTCAGCCCCTAATTCATATAAGTTGTAAAAACGATCTTGTGCATCTCTGTATCTCTCAATATTGTTTACTTCAATTAAGGCTAAATCTGGTGCTCCACTTCCAGCTGAAAGAGCTGTAAATAAAGCATTATGGTGATCATCAAATTGTGTGGATTGAATTTTTATTTCAACATTCGGATGTTCTTCCATATATTGTTTAGCAAGCTCTTCATAGCCTGTACTTCCAAAAACCCAAAAATCAAGCTTAACTTTTCCATCTTTGCTTTCACTACCAGATTCAGACGTTCCACTACAAGCTACCATTGCTAGCATTAACAAAATGGATAAAGATACAAGAAAAAATTTTTTCATTTTTTTACATCCCCCTTTATTAGAACACCTTTTGAATTATAAAATCATAATGTATAATAGATTCGAGTTTTCTTTGTAAAAGGTTCATATCGGTTAGCATTATTAAATTACTTGCAAAGAAAACTCGCTTTTCCCCTATACTTTTTTACTTTTTAAACTTTACAAGTGATTAGTCCATTATTCTTTATTACATCTTTATACCATAGCGCACTTTTTTTAGGAATTCTCTCAAGCGTTTCGTAATCAATATAAACAATACCAAAACGCTTATCATAACCAAACGCCCATTCAAAGTTATCAAACAATGACCAAACATAATAGCCTTGAAGATTTACCCCTTCATTAATTGCTTTATGGCAAGCTTCTAAATGAAGTTTGATGTAATCCACTCTGTCATGATCTTCTACTGTTCCTTTATCATTTAGTTTGTCTTTATAAGCAGCACCATTTTCAGTTATAAAGAGAGGAATATCTCCGTAATCTTTCTTTAATCTCATAAGTAAATCATATAATCCTTCTGGATGCACTTCCCAATTCATATCTGTCACTGGTCGATTGTTACTTTTGTGTTCAAATTCAATAGGACTAGATTTCCCTTTTTTCCAAGACTTTAAAGTACTTGAAGAATAATAATTAAATCCAAAGAAATCAATTGGTTGTTGAATAGTTTTAAGATCCTTTTCGTCTAAAAATTCAGGCAATAAGAAGTCGCGGTATACCTCAATCATATCTTTTGGATAATGCCCTTTAAATATTGGATCAAGAAACCATCTATTAAAAAATCCATCAAACTTTTGTGCTGCATCAACAGACTCTTCCCTATTACGATCTGCTGGATATGCTGGAGTAAGGTTTAATGTGATGCCAATTTCTCCATCTTTCGGCCCGACTTCTCGGAAAGTTTTAACTGCTTCACCATGTGATAGCAATACATGATGAGCTGCTTTTAAGTATGAAGAAAAATTAGCAATACCCGGAGCGTGCTCACCATTTCCGTATCCTAAGTAAGTGACAACCCATGGTTCGTTGTGTGTAATCCACTTTTTCACAACATCTCCAAGCTCTTTGTATAAAAAGGCCGCATATTCTTGGAAATGGTAAACAGTATCTCGATTTTCCCAACCACCTTTATTTTGCAAAGCTTGTGGCATATCCCAATGATAAACAGTTAACATTGGTTCAATATTAGCTTCTAATAGTTTGTTTACCAACCTTTTATAAAAATCTAAGCCTTTAATGTTAAATTGACCAGGTTTTTCTGAATATAGTCTCGCCCAACTTGTTGAGAAGCGGTACGATTTAATATTTAAAGATTTCATCAATTCAACATCTTCTTCATAGCGATTATAATGGTCAATAGCTATATCTCCATTATCAGCATTGGCCACTTTTCCAGGAGTACGGCAAAATGTATCCCATATAGATTCAATTTTTTGATCACTTGTGGCTGTACCTTCAATCTGATAGGAAGATGTAGCTGTTCCCCAGATAAAATTTTCTGGAAATTTAAACATAAACAACCTCCTTAACGAAAATTTTCGTAAATAAAACAGTAAAAAAAATGTGTTTTCGTAAAAAATACTACATTAAACCGCTTTCACTGTCAATAACCTTTTTCAAATTTTCATAACATAATCGCTTTAAATAATTAATATATGTATATTTTCAAGCCTTTACACCTTTGAAGTATGTAAACAAAATAAACGAAAATTTTCGTTCTCATTTAATAAAGAGCGAAAATTTTCGTTTTATTAATCGATCCTATTGTAGATTAAGGATCTTTAACTAATACCCATCAACGTTATTGTATAAATTCTTTCATTTGTGAAGGCAGCATCTGAATTGAATGATTTACATCGTCAAGCTTTCGTTCAATCCGATGTAGTAAGTACAATGTTACAACAATCGGAAAACCAACTTCACTGATGAATGTCATCCATTCTTGCAAAATACTCCCCCCTTTCAAACAGAACAAGGGACTGCCTCAAAACTATAGGTTCAGACCCCACAACTTAATATATAGCTACTAATCAAATCATAAAAAGCTATATTATTGGTTTATATTCGTGGGTTCAGACCATTATGAGACAGCCCCCTTAGCGTTAGCTAATCGTAAATTCTGTTACTTGACGTTCAATGATTCTGGCACCTTTTTTGGACACATAACGTCCTCCTTTTGAAATAAATACATTTGCTGTAAGAATAGCATCCATTGCTGTTGATATTTCCGCTTCCGTTAATGTGTCTTTAGGATCTTCAATTGATAATTTTACAACCTTACCTTCTTCATTTAAGAATTGCAGTTCTAACGTTTTCTCCATTTCAATCCTCCTTTCTTATCATTATGGATTAATATGCTGTGAATCATTACGCTCAACGTGCACAAGCGTTTTAGACTGTAAGCCTGCAATTGCTTGAGCTGCTGCTAAAAGCTGGTCCGCAGTTGCCCCTGTATCGATGTTGTTGTAATTTTTATTTTTGTAGATAGGGTTTCCTGCTTCATCAATACCTGCCTCAAAAACAAGACGAAGCTGTGAATCAACTAATTGAACGACTGCCATCACCTTCACCTCCCTTCACCTATTTTTTACAAATGTATAGGTAAGAGAGGGTCATTAAATTTTAAAAAATATCAAACTAGAAAATTTGTACAATATTTACAATTGTTTTATTGACTAGCTGTAACGAGATTGGTATGATTCATAAAGTGATAGTTTGATGAAGTGGAGGAAAAGACATTGGAGCAATGGATACATCATATGGTTGAAATCCTACAGGAATGGGGAATATTAGGACTAATTATTGTTGCTTTTACCGAATCGTCCATTTTTATCATCCCTCCTGACACATTATTAATTCCACTTAGCTTAATTGAACCAGAGAAAGCTCTGTTATTGGCAATCTATACAACTATTGCCTCTGTTTTAGGTGGAGTTGTCGGTTATTACTTAGGTAAAGCAATCGGAAAACCACTATTACATAAATTTGCTTCTCCAGAAATTATTCAAAAAGCGGAAGACTTATATGAAAAATATGGTGTAGGTGCAATTATTATTGCAGGATTTACTCCGATCCCATATAAAGTATTTACCATTTTAAGTGGTGTTGTTGAGATGAAGATGTCTAGCTTCGTAATCGGTTCTTTTATTGGCCGAGGAGCTCGTTTTTTCCTTGTAGCACTTGTTATCATGCTATTTGGTGAAGAGGCGATAGACATTATTCAAGAATATGGAGCGATTACAACAATAGTTATCGGCTTAGTGTTCATCTTGATTTTTATTTTCGTAAGACGTAAAAAAACAGTGTAATTATGAACAAAAGCGCAGGGCTTCGCCCAGCGGCGTAGAAACTGGACCATTTCAGGAGGAGATAAAGGAAACACGACGAACTTAAGTGAGTCGATGTTGACTTATTGTACAGATGAAATGGGAAGTTTTCTAGCCGCTAACGCCCGAAGCTAGACGTAAACATCGATGAATAAAGTTGTCCACAAGTTGTAAATTTATAATTTCCTATACAATAAAAAAAAGAGGCTCACCCAAGAGAATTCAAGGGAGAGCCTCTTTTTCATATTATATAGATAATTCTTTTGTAAGTGGATATAAGTCTAAGTTTGGTTTACTTTCTTGTTGTAGGACTTCTAAAATATCATGATCAACTAAATTTCCATTTACAATTCCAACTGCACGGCCTTTTTTCCCTTCTAATAGTAATTCTACAGCCCTTGCACCAAAACGTGAAGCAAGAACACGGTCAAATCCCGTTGGAGATCCCCCACGTTGAATATGACCAAGTACTGATACACGTGTATCTAGTTGATAGTTTTCCCACAACTCATTAGCCAATTCTTCTGCTTTACAAACACCTTCAGCTAAAACGATTATCGAGTGTTTCTTTCCTCTCTCTACACCCTTTTGTAATCGATCCTTTATTTCTGATATATTATAATCTTTTTCTGGTATCAAAACCGTTTCTGCTCCACCTGCTAAACCTGACCATAAAGCAATATCTCCTGCATGCCGCCCCATTACTTCAATAATAAACGTTCTATCATGAGAAGTTGCTGTATCACGGATTTGGTCAATAGCTCTTACTACCGTATTTAAAGCTGTGTCAAAGCCAATTGTATAGTCTGTTCCTGGAATATCATTGTCGATTGTTCCTGGTAAGCCGATACAAGGAAATCCTTTCTTTGTTAGCTTTGCAGCCCCTTGATATGAACCATCTCCACCTATTACAACTAATCCATCAATATTGTATTTTTTTAATTGTTCAATCGCTTTTTGCTGGCCATTTTCTGTTTTAAATTCCTCAGAGCGAGCCGAATGCAGCATTGTTCCGCCTCTATGTATAATATCCCCGACAGATCCTAGCTCTAGCTTCTTTATCATTCCATTCATTAAGCCTTGATACCCATGATACACACCAAATACTTCGAGGTTGTGATAAATCCCTTTCCGAACAACAGCTCGAATCGCTGCATTCATACCTGGGGCATCGCCACCTGAAGTTAAAACTGCAATTCGTTTCATATCTACCACCTCAATCATTTTTAAAAAAGTAATACGTCTGACTTCAATATAATTATAATAATAGAAAAAAGCCTGTCATAACAGACTTTTTTCTTAATGAACCTTCGTTTTTAATTTTTTGACATAAAATATTTCCTTTTCTTCATTATTCACATTATCTAGATATCCCGTTTGAACAAAACCAAGTTTATTTAACAATGATTTCATCGCTTCATTGGATTCGTTTGTAGAGACGAATAGTTTTTCTGTAACACATTGCTTGTTTACTTCGTTTAATAAACTTGTTGCAACGCCTTTTCTTCGATATGCTTCATCAACGTATAACAGCTTAATAAACCAATTTTCAAAGAAGGAACGTGAAAAAATAACATAACCAATAATTTTTCCATCTTCTATCGCAACAAAGCAATCCCCTTTTTGAATCGCTTTATATATACTGTCTTTTCTAGCGTTTTCTTTTTTTACCCATTCATTTAATATATATATTTCATGTAACTGTTGAAGATCTGCTAATTTAATTTCGACCATTTCTCTAACCTCAGAAAGTTTGATTATTTTATAAACTGTCTATTATTATATTAAAAATTTAGAAAATGTAAATAAAATATTAATAGATTGCTTTTCGAAATCCTTCATCAATCGCCTCTTGTTCTGTGCAAAACATTTTTTCTGCCTTTGTCTGATCATACCAAGGGGAAGATGGTAAATGATATATTTTTTCCCCATCTGAGTTGATATTTCCTTTAATGTTGCAACTATCCTCGTCGTCTTTTATTTCTTTAACTACTTTTTCGTTAAAGCCTTCGTCTTCCGTCACATAATTTTCGATACTCCATATCCCTTTTTCTTTTTGTTTTGCCTTTTTTTCAATTTCTTTAAAGCGATCCACATATTTTGTATTGGGCGGGTAAACATATGCAACACGTGCTAATCCATTTTCCAATAGCATTTCATTGAACATTTGCCCATTAATATATAAGTAAGCAAGTAATCTTCCAAATTTATCTCTTTCACGAACATCTAGTTCAATTTCCACTTCTTTTCCTGTTAACATTTCCTTTGCATATTGACTTGCTTCAGGTCCAAACGGCTGAACTGGCTTTGTCGGGTGAACCGTTTCTGGAGTGTCAACTAGGAGTAAACGAACTGTTTCCTCTTTACCATTCACGATTATTCTCATCGTATCTCCATCAATAACACCAACAACTTCAGCTGGTATTTTTTTTAATTCTATGGTTTTTTCTTTATAAACTGTTTCTGTTTCATCTAGAGAGCTTTGACAACCTATAGTTATCAAAAATAATAATAAAACTAAAATTCTTTTAACAAACATTGTCGTCTTCCTTTCTTGATGATTCATATCGTGATGGTAGAGAGTATTATTTTATAATGATTATAAAGGCTTATCAAGTTGCTTAAGACTTAATATAAAGTTCTTTCGGAAATTTTGTTAATATGTTAGGACCTTGTTTTGTTATAACGACATCATCTTCAATTCTCACTCCACCAATTTTTGGTACATAAATACCAGGTTCAATTGTAAATACCATTCCTTCTTCCAATAAACAATCATTGTTTTTGTTAATGGAAGGATATTCATGGACATTTATTCCAAGTCCATGCCCTAAGCGATGTGGGAAGAATTCTCCATAACCCGCATTTGTAATAACACTTCTTGCTGTTTCATCTATGTATCCAATCCGAACACCTGGTTTACTTTCCTCTATCGCTTGGAGTTGAGCCATTAAAACTGTATTATACATTTCTTCTTGTTTTTCTGAGACTTCTTTAAAGACAACGGTTCTTGTAATATCAGAACAATAACCATTTAACTTAACACCTAAATCAAATAAGACAAAATTTCCTTCATTTAATGTTTGCTCTCCTGGTATTCCATGTGGATTACCAGAGTTTTCACCGAATAAAACCATGGTCGAAAACGACATTTCTCGAATTCCTTTTTTCTTTAATTCATATTCAATCTTTGCTAATACTTCAAGTTCTGTACATCCTTTTTTAAGAGCATGAATTCCCACTTCCACACCATAATCCGCAAATTTTGATGCTTCGGCTATTATTTCAATTTCTTTTTCATCTTTTATCGAACGCAATTCATGTAATTTTTGATCAATCGTAACAAAATCTACTTCTGGAAATAACTTTTGAATTTGTTCAACTCGTGATAATGTTATATAGTCTTTTTCAAGACCTGTTTTTTGAATACTTGTTAGTCCTCTTTTTACAAATGCATTTTGAAGTAGTTCCCACGGATCTTCATGGTCTTCATATCCAATTATCTCCCCGCAAAAACCGCTTGCATGTACTTGTGAAACTTCCATTTTCGGAACAATAAAAATAGGTTCTTCATCACGTAAAAGCCAAATCCCCATTAATCTTTCATGAGGCTCAGTTTCGAACCCAGTTAAATAAAAAACGTTTTCTGGAGTGTTTATAAATGCTAATTCTAGGTTTATTTCCTTAAGCCAATTCATAAGGCTATTCATTCGTTTATTCATCGAATCATTCCTTTCTAAAACTCTTACTCTTTATTTTATCATCAAAACAAGCAGATGAAAGAAGAAGACGGAACTGTCGAATCTTATCGAATTTTATAAACCTTAATTGTGATTATTTTCTTAATATTTTGAAGGAATAATTATTTTTAAATCGAATAGTTTTTATTGAAAAATTTTTGAAAGGGTGTGATACTTTGAAAAAAATTGTAACATTTTCAAACAATTTTATGCAGCGTTATTTACCAGATCCTTATATTATTGTTTTTATTTTAACAATGCTTGTATTTTTACTTGGGATATTAATGACACCTACCTCACCCATTGACATGATAAAATATTGGGGAGAAGGCTTTTGGAACCTGTTATCATTTACGATGCAAATGGTCCTTGTTTTAATTACTGGATATGTGCTTGCCAACAGCCCATTTTTCCTTAAAGCTCTAAAATCATTGGCTTCATTAGCTAAATCTCCTGGACAAGCGATTATATATGTTACACTCGTATCCCTCATTGCAAGCTGGATTAACTGGGGATTTGGTATAGTAATTGGAGCCCTTTTTTCTAAGGAACTGGCGAAATCTGTGAGAAATGTTGATTATCGCTTGTTAATTGCAAGCGCTTACATCGGTTTTATTATTTGGCACGGTGGTCTTTCCGGGTCAATTCCCCTTACGATTGCTACAGAAGGCCATTTTACACAAGATGCAATCGGTGTTATCCCAACATCAGAAACAATATTTTCCATATATAATTTAGTCATTATCGGATTACTTTTTATTGTTTTACCTTTATTAAATCGAATGATGCAACCTTCAATAGAATCTAGGGTAACTATTGATCCTGATCTTTTGAAAAGTACATCTACTTCAGAAACTGCAGCAACACAACAAGTGATTACACCTTCTGAAAAACTACAGCATAGTCAAATCCTTTCATACACCATTGGTATTTTAGGGGTATTATATTTAACCTATTACTTTATAAATAATGGATTTTCATTAAATTTAAATGTCGTTAATTTCCTATTTTTATTCCTAGGTATTATATTTCATCAAACACCTAAAAGGTTTTTGATGGCTGTGGAAGATGCGGTAAAAGGAACTAGTAGTATTATTATCCAGTTCCCTTTTTATGCAGGAATTATGGGAATGATGGTTTCTTCAGGCTTAGCCGTACAATTTAGTGAAGCTTTCGTATCAGTATCTAACTCTTTTACATTTCCGTTACTAACATTTTTTAGCGCCGGGCTTGTAAACCTCTTCGTTCCATCAGGTGGAGGTCAATGGGCCGTTCAAGCTCCTATTATGATCGAAGCTGCTAAAGCAATGGATGTATCAATGGCCAAAACTGCTATGGCTGTAGCATGGGGTGATGCATGGACAAACTTAATCCAACCGTTTTGGGCACTACCTGCTTTAGCAATTGCTGGATTAAAAGCGAAAGATATTATGGGTTTCTGTTTTATCACATTGATTATTTCCGGAATTATTATTTCATTTGGACTACTATTCTTATAAAAAATAAAAGTTTAATTAATTTATATCCGTTACTTTTTGAACCGATTTTTCTTTTGTATAATAAATAGGTGAGTGTTTATGTAGCCGGATACTTTTAAGGAGTGTTTTTAAGTGGCAGCAATTTTAAAAAGACACATTGTCCTCATATTATGTATACTCGCCTTTCTTTCACCCATTATTGCAATGCAATTTATTGACGTTTTTTATTACAGCTCTCTAATTGGATGGATTATCGGTTTTATACTCATTATCATTTCTTTCATTATTGTAACAAAACGACCAGATGACTCAGAAGAAGATGACCAATCACCATTACATGAACATTGAGGATGATTGAGGATTCTAAAAAGTCCATTTAGAGTTAAATACTTAAGAAAAGCACAAAGTGCCCGCCTATCGGCTAAGGACGCTGGAGAACCTGCGTGGAGGCTTCCGTTGCCACAGCGATGCTGAAGTGATCCAAGTCGATGGCGCTTTTTGCTAGACACCAAAATACCTACAAAGAAAGCACTTTAACACTTTATTGAACTTAGACTTTCGATAACCATCAAAAACTGTCCGATAAGTCCCTAAAATAAAGAGCTAGGAGAAAAAACACGGGCTTTTCTCCTCATCCATTTTTTTCTTTCGGTTTTCATCTGAAAGGCCAAGTTACATTTTACTTGAAAAGGCGATTTTTTTTGTTCTTTTTTTGAAATAATTACACGGCCTGTAATGGAGATTTGTTGATTGAATGAAGGTGGCGGCTATCCTTTAGGGAACAGCACGAGCCGAAGACCCCGCAGACGAGTTGGCGAGTCGAGGAGGCTGATAGAAAAGCGAAGGCGACTGCACAGCGTCGAACGAACGGGAGACTCTCCCGTACTGAGATAAAGGAGATACCGCGAGGAACGAGCGGATATCGACTTATCGTAGGGGAGGGAGAGGATCGTTCGCTAGACTCTAGGAGCCGGAGCTAGACAAGCCGTGCCCGCGGAAAGCGTCCGCCACCAAAATAAAATCAACGAATTTAGTTTATAAAAAAAGGGCGGCCTTTTTGAACAGCACCTTCTTAAGATTTTAACAGCCTTAAACCGTTTAAAATAACAAGAATAGTACTTCCTTCATGTCCTACAACTCCAAACGGAAGATCGATCATTTGAAAAAAGTTTGAACAAATAAGAAGAGCAATAACAGATAATGAAAATACAATGTTTTGTTTAATAATTCGATTCATTCGTTTTGATAAGCTTATAGCTTTCATGACTTTAGAAATATCATTTTTCATTAAGACGATTTCAGCTGTTTCTAATGCTACATCAGTTCCTTCACCCATTGCTATACCAACATTCGCTATTGCTAGTGCTGGCGCATCATTAATGCCATCCCCAATCATTGCAATGGACTGATATTTTTCCTTAAGCTTTTTAATCATTTTCACTTTATCCTCTGGAAGACACTCACTATAAAACTCTGTAATTCCTGCATCTTTTGCTATGGCCTTTGCTGTTGAATGACTATCACCTGTTAACATTACCGTATGAATTCCGGCTTTTTGAAGTTCTCGAATAACGTCCTTCATTCCATCACGTAGAACATCTTTTAAAGCAAATATGGCTACTATTCCTTGTTCATCTTTAACATAAACAATGGTTTTTCCTTCTTCCGCGAGCTGAATTACTTTTGATGTTTGAAATCGAAATGCTTCTTCTTTCCCAACAAATTCAGCTTTTCCAATTTTCCATTCGACATCATTCCATTTAGCCACAACACCAAATCCTGAATGTTCTTCAATGTTAATCCATGTTTTTGTCAATTCATTAACGTTTTTTTCAATATATTGTACAATGGCTTTTGCTAAAGGATGATTCGATTGCTTTTCAATTGCATAGACAGCATTTAGAACATTTTTTTCATTGATTCCTTCTCGAAATAATACATCTGTTACTTTAGGCTCTCCTTTCGTTAACGTTCCTGTTTTGTCAAAGGCAACAACTTTTACTTTACTTAGCCTTTCAAGGTGAACACCGCCTTTAAATAAGAGTCCGTTTCTTGCCCCGTTGGAAATGGCCGAAAGAGTTGCTGGCATAATGGATGCGACAAGTGCACAAGGCGATGCGACAACCATAAATACCATCGCTCGATAAAAGCTTTCATTAAAACTCCAACCAAGTGCATACTGTGGAAGAAACATAAGCACTACGACCATTATTAAAACACCATTTACATAAGTTCCTTCAAACTTCTCAATAAACTGTTGGGATGGAGATTTTTCTGATTGGGCGCTTTGGACAAGCTTTAATATTTTATGAAATAGTGATTCCGTATTTTCCTTTGTTACTTTAACTGTAATCGATCCATTAATATTCATTGTTCCTGCAAATACTTCTTCGTCAACACTTTTTTCAACTGGGATCGATTCTCCTGTAATGGTTGATTCATCAACGGCTGAATTTCCATTTATTATAACTCCATCAGCAGGAATTCTTTCACCTGGCTTAATGACAATTAAATCGTTTACTTGAAGCTTTGATACATGAACCGTTCGTTCTTCTCCATTTATAAGAAGTGTTGCTTGTTCAGGCTGTATGCTCATTAAAGCTGATAGCTCTCGTTTACTTTTATTTGTTGTATAGGTTTCTAGTGCACCACTTAAAGCAAATATGAAAATTAAGATTGCGCCTTCTACCCAATGTCCTATAATGGCCGATCCGATCGCGGCAAAAACCATCAATAATTCTACATTTAACTTTTTATTTTCTAACGTTTCTTCAATTCCTTCTTTAGCTTTCGCGAAGCCTCCAATGGCAAAAGCTAATAAATACAAGACGATACTTGTTGAGTCAACACCATTTACGCTTGAAAACCATGCAAATAATGTAAGCACTCCTGATACAATTGCAGCTAATAATTCAATATGTTCAGAGATAAAGCTTAAAGATGTGTCACTTTTTATTTTCTTCATTTTCACATTTACATTCGCTTCCATTTATATTCTCATCTCCTTTTTGAGAATTATAATCATCTTCATTACCCCTATAAAACTTCAAAAGCTGCCAATATCGGCAGCAAAAAAATTAAATTTATGAAACTGTTAAACTATGACATTTTTTAGTATATCTATATTATACATTATTTAAATTATATTTCAATTAATAATTATAATAATTATAATTTAATATTTTTTATTGATAATGATTATTATATGCATTATTTCCTTTACCGTTTTCAAATTGTTATAATATTACTAACAATGGTTTTACTTCACCAACGAAGAGGTGTTTTCGGTTGATTACTTATACAGGTGAACGTGTTATTCCAGATCTCATGAAACCAACGAATGGGATGCTTTTAGAGCATATAGCACGATATCAATTCGCTATATATTATTCTAAAGGAAGGGTTTTAGATATAGCTACTGGATGTGGATTTGGTGCCCAAATCATTGCAAAGGCAAAGAAGAAAGATAAGATAGAAATAATTGGGGTTGATTCTAGTGAAGAAGCAATCTTGTATGCTAAAACAAGATACCATCACCCAAAAGTACAATATGTTGTTGCTGATGCAACCGATCGTCATCTTCCGAGTAGGTTAGGGAAATTTGATACAATTATTAGCTTTGAAACGTTAGAACACCTCCACGATGACCAAGCATTCCTCGATAATGTTTATAAAATGCTAAATCCAGGAGGAACGTTTATTATTTCTACTCCATTTGGACAAGGACGGGGAAAACCAACTAGTGAACCATTTCATGTCCATCAGCTAACAGAAGATGAATTTTGGGGATTATTCACAAATTATTCATCTGTCATTCAATATTACCAACGTGGCGTTTTAATTGAACCAAAACGATTTGACCTTCATTATCCAATTGGTATTGCCGTTTGTACAAAATAAGCAGGTGAACTCACTCACCTGCTCATATCATATTTGCCTTAAATTTAAATAGGATGATAGTAAAATTTCTTTTTTTTCCTCAGATTATTTTTCCTTCCTGTGTACCGTTTAATTGATTCCTGTTTCATTTGTTTTTGGATCCTCTAAAGGGAAAGGAGGGTTTCTATTGTCCATTATGATCTTATGTAAGAATTGTTATGGGAAAGGGAAAGTGAAAGTTTTTCCTATCATTCCGATATTTATTAAATGTCATACATGTAATGGAAACGGAAAGCTTTCTTCTAACATATATAAAGATTTTCCGATAAAATAGTCCTAAATCTACTGATTATCAAGATTAGTCGCTTTTAGAAGTTGCTCCTTTGTAATAGGTCCCACAATCTTTTGTACAATTCTCCCCTTTTTATCCACAATAAATGTTGTAGGAATAACCATTATATTGTATCGATTGCGCACTTCATTATACGTATCAAGTAAAATTGGATATGAGAGTCTATGTGTTTTTACAAATTGCTTCACTGTATTTTTACTTTCTTCTTCTGCTGTTAAATTAAGCCCAAGAACCAAAATATCCTTATCACTTTTAACTTCTTTAAAAAACTCTTCTATTTCTTGAAGTTCTTCTTTACAAGGTGGGCACCACGTTGTCCAAAAATTGAGGACAACGATTTTTCCTTTTAACGAAGATAGCTGATATTTTGTTTCATCTGTAGTATATAGAGAAAAATCTGGTGCCTTCATACCTACTTCTAATACAGAATTCGCTTTTCCATGTTGGGTTTGAATATACATGATACTATATCCACTCATAAAAACAAAAAGTAAAATAATGAAAATATTTCTTTTGTTCATAAAACCCCACCATTTCCATTTATTTAGAGAACAACTGAAACTTTTCTGATTTTAAAAAATAGTTAATACCGATCTTTTTACAAATCGTCATATAATGCATTAAAAATTGTAGAATTCCACCTGTATTTAACCCTATAATGACACCAGCCATTTGCCACTCTTGCATGGAACCTAAAACAAAGATAAGGGAAAAAGCTACAAAATGTGACCAAATGGTGTGATAGAGCGCTTCTTTCACTAAACTTAAACCAATTAGATAGGCTTGTAATGGAATGATTAAAAAGTGAAAGAAAAAGTAAGGCCATAATAATTTTAAATAATATGATGCAGTTGATACTTGAAAAAATAATTGAGTTAACTGATCGCCAAATGTAAAAATAATCGCTACAGAAGGTATTCCGTATAAAAATGTTAGGACGATTGACTGTTTTAATATCTTTCTTAATAATAGTCGATCCCGTTTTGCATAAGCTTCAGAAACAGTTGGGATTAATACGATTAACAAAGAATGAGCAATAAATGCTGGAAAAAATCCAATCGTCATAGCGACACCAGTCATAATTCCAAATTGTTCTGTTGCCATTGTTTCCGATAGTCCTGAGCGAACGAGAGCAAACTTAATTAAAAAAGGCTGAACAGCGTGAGTAAAAGAGTGAAACACTCTTAAAATCGTTGTTGGAATGGATACATGAAATAAATTTTTCCGTATTGTTGCTTTATCACTTGTTTTTTGAGATACACGAATTAATTCATTTGTTTGCAAAACATATGCACTTAATAAATAAAGGACGACAATCGCTTCGCTTCCAATAAATGCACTTAAAGCTGCAAGAAGTGCTGTATCATGATCAAACTCAAATAATTGAAAAAGTATAATCAATAGTGTTAGCTGTAAAATCTTTCTAAACCCATTTGAAAAAGCAATTTTCCCCATTTGATGGGTGCCCATAAAATAGCCTCTTGCAATGGACGAAAAGGAAACCAATGGGATCAGTAAAAGAAATAACCATAAAATCGAATGATGATACTCTTCAAATAATGGAATTTTCGGTAAAATTAAAAACGTTATTAGAGAAAAACAGACGGTAATCCAGAAAGCGAGACGGAAAGCATATTTAAGCATAGACCAATGTAATTTTTTATCGCTTTCAGCAACATATTTTGATATTGAAATGGGTAATTCGAAACTAGCTAAAACGACGATAAAAAACATAACAGGTAATATCGACATATAATGCCCCATACCCTCTTCTCCTAATTCACGGGCTAATATCATGTTGATAAAAAATTCAAAGCATTCCCCAATAAATGCAGCAATGACTAAAAATAAAGTTCCAGTAAAAAAAGTTTTCATCGTCCAATCCCTCACATTCCTTCTCTTTAACAATATGAGACAAGTTTAAAATCATGACGATGAAAACAAACTTTCTATCAACTATTCCACTACGCCTGTTTGAATGATCGTTACATCTGCTTTTACGTTAACTTTTAAATCGTGATAATAATCTTTCCAATGATCTCGTTTGGCAAGCTTTCTCGTTTTACTGCTTATCATATCCCCAAATCCTATTGGATCGACATTTAAATCCTGAAAACGTTGAATTAATTCCATACTTTTTTGTTCGATATTTTCCTCAAATTCCTTCTCTACCTTTTTAATGACCTTTGGATTAATTTGACCTTTTGAATATTCCCGAATGTGTGCTTTAATTGTCAAAATTACCGATATATTTAATGGATTTTGTTCATCAATGATCATTTTTCGGTTTGAATGTATACTTTCAATCGAAGCTTCTTCTTCATTGTCCATCGTAATAGAGTGTGTACCGTTTACATATTTATCAACTAGTAATTTAAAAAATAGAAGCTCTTCATTTGAAATTTCACCAATCATTTTGTCTTCTTTAAATAAAGCGACTCCTTTAATACGAATATTTTCACTATTTTTTTCAATAATTGGCATATAAGGATCTTTTCCATCTGAATATAAGTTGTACAAAAATAAATGCAGATTATTTTCTGGTAAATCTCGCAATTCCATATTATGAAATACTAAATTTGATAAATAGGTTGCTGTACCTCGCTGTCCATATTGGCCTTGAAGCAGTTGATTGACATTTGTTTGACTAACTGCTAGCATTACCCGTGAGCCAACACTTGCATCCCTTTCAATGGAATCAATCAGTGGTCGAACTCCCATTTCAGCCACTTCTTGACTATATATAATAAATTGCAGCTTTCCATAAACTAATGGCTCAGATGATTCTTTTTGAATTTCGGACATAATGTCCCTGCTTAAATCCGCTTCAACTGTCATAATTTTATTTCTAATTGGTTGTTCTTTTTGAAATACAGGAACAACGACAGTTCCTAAAATATCCTCATCCTTTCCTTTGTCATAACCTATAACTGTTATAATATTAATATCATCTAGAATTTCCTTTCGAATACATCCTGCTAAGACAAAAATCAACATAGATATAACAAACATTTTTTTAAGCATTTTGACCTCTCCTCTTTTTCCACGCTTTTCGTATAAATGTCACGATAAAAAGGAGTGGTATGTAATAAAATATTAGATAATATCCAGCTATATTTAACATTTCATTTACTTCTTCGAGATCGTTTCGGCCTGTCATCATATTTGTAAAAACAAACATCAGAACAAGAATAAATATTAAAACCTTTTGATGTTGAATACCAAACATTTCTTTTAATCCCCGATTTACACACCATAGTGCAATACAAATATTCGGTAATATAATGAAACTCCAATTCGCTATACCAATGTATTCAAATCTTTCAACAAAAGGCATTTCAACTATTTTCCACATTGTTAAAGTAGGCCAAGTATTTCGAAGCAATTCCTCTTCCGTAAAGTAAACGATAGAAATCATCATAATAATTACATATAAGATGGTAGAAAACAAAATAGCAATCTGCGCCCACTTTCTTGATTTTTCTGCATTTTTTATAAACGGATAATAAATAAGCAATGATTCAAAACCAATAAATGTAAAAGTCATTTTATTTACTCCGGATAAAACATGAAGTGGTGAATGAGATAAAACAGGTAATAAATTATTATAGTCTGCAAACTCTAGTGGGTAGATAATAAATGTAAATAATAAATAGAGGGGTAAAATCACACCAAAAAAAGCAATACCAGTAACAACTCGAATTCCACCCATGATGATATAAAAAACGAGTAATATGAATATGGCTGAATAAAACCAAACAGTAATATCTGGGAACATCCATACTTCAATAACTTCAATATACGTTCTTAAAATCACTAGAGCAGTTGTAAAAAAATACCCTATCCATACTAAATTAAAAGCATTTCCAATCCATTTGCCAAAGATATCTTGGTGTAATGTCATAAGACTTCCGTTTGAATCCTTTAGAATGTAGTACATCATCCAAACAATAAGATGAACAAATAAACCTGATAAAATGACAGCAATCCACGCATCATTACCTGTTACTTCAACTACAACTCGTTGAAAGCTTAAGACACCAACACCAAATATAGAACCATGTACTAGATAAAACACTAAAAAATCAGATATTTTATGTCTTTCCGTAATTGCTGCCACTACAGGTTACACCTCACTACTCATCAATGTCTTTATTCGTACGTGAATCTTTTTCATCCATTCGATTTGGATCATCCGTTCTAAGCTGTTTTGGTCGTTTATTCATAACGGAAAACGGCAAGCGAATGAATGCATCTTTTAAATCGGATAGTCTAGGAGGGTAAATAGGTTCTAAAAAAGGTCTTCCTAAAGAGGTTAACCTTAACAAATGAGCGATAATAAAACTGAAACATAACGAAATTCCTAATAGTCCATATAGCTCAGCAAAGAATAAAAACGGAAACCGAATTAACCGAATCGTATTACCCATTTTATAAACAGGTGTTGTAAATGAAGCTAACGCCGCTAAAGCTACAATAATTAATAAAATATTGCTCGTTAATCCTGCTTCAACAGATGCTGTTCCAATAACAATTCCTCCAACAATACCAATCGTCTGGCCAACTTTTGTCGGTAATCTTGCTCCAGCCTCCCGTAACAATTCAATCGTTGCTTCTAAAAATAATGCTTCTAATAAAGGGGGAAGCGGTACCTCCCTTCTTGAAGTAACTAAAGTATTTAACATGTCTGTTGGAACAAGTTCGTAATGATAATTAAGTGTTGCAACATATATTGGAGTTGCTAAAATCGAAAAACCAACTGCAAAAAGCCGTATTAAACGAAAAAATGAGGCAATCATCCAATTTAAAAAATAATCTTCAAATGAAGCAAAAAATTCAACGAGTGTTGTTGGTCCTATCAAAACGTGAGGTGATCCATCGACCATTACGGCTATTTTTCCTTCGGATAAAATGGAAGCAACACGATCAGGTCTTTCCGTATCTAAAAGCTGAGGAAAGGGTGAATTCGTATTATCTGAAATGATTTGTGATACAAAGGAACTGTCATTGACCTGATCAATATCAATATCAGTCACACGCTGCCAAATAGTGTATACATTCTCTTGATCAGCAATTCCTTCAATATAAATTACCGCAACTTTTGTCTTCGTTAATCTTCCTATATTAAGAGATCTCACCCGTAATGATGGGATGGGAAGCCTCTTTCGAATCATATTGATATTGGATTCAATTGATTCAACAAACGCTTCCTTCGGTCCAACGACAGTAAATTCAACTTCAGGTAAAGTGACTTCGCGTGCTTTATTTAATTTGGCTCTTATTAATAAACAAGGTGTTCCATATTCACTTAATGAAATCATGACAAAGCCTTCAAGTACTTTTTCTTTAATAACATCTGTATCTATCGTTAAAATCAGATCCTCAACAGGAAGCATATTCTTTAACTCATCTAAACGTTTCCATGTTTCTTGATTAATCGGCTTTAAAATGCTTTGTTGTAATATGTTTGTGTCCACTAATGTTCGAAAATAAGAAATCCAATATTTCGTTTCCTTCGCATTTGTATCATATTGAATAAAATCAGCTGAACTTCGAAAAATAGCCATAACTTCCTCTAAGGAATCCTTCTTTTTCCAGTTTTGTTTATACATCTCTCCCATACATATCACCCCCATCCTTCCCATTTATTGTTTATCTCTTATGAGACGATTATTCAGTTCAAATATTACTTTTTGTGCATTTTGTTTGTGTCGCTTTGGTTACTTTATGTGCCAAATTTCTAATTGTTTGAGCGTCTTCAATGATTTTTTTGTAAATTAACGTTTGATCGGGAATCTCTTTTGTTGTTCTTAATACTTCCTTCACTTTATGTACCACTTTTAGATCTTTTTGTGCCGCTTATCCACTTGTTTTAGGGTTAGTATAAATAGTATGGTAGTTTGTGCCACTTTCTATAATTTATAGTTGTAAATGCCCACTTAGCCCGCCACCTATCCCTAGTTCTTATCAATTCCCTTACTTAATGTGTATCATCCAATAGTCGCCACCTTTTGCCTTATCAAACCTTTTCAAATGAAACAAAGATTACGAAAGCAGCCTTTATTTTTAAAAAAACAGTCTATCCTTTATATCGTTTTCTAACTTTTATATAAAAAAATTTTTTATAACAAAATAAACGGTTTATCCACCTTAAAAATTGTTTCATATACTCTTTTTTCTATTTCGATGTTTGGATCTACATCTTTTATGTTTTAGATACCGCGGAATATAAAAAGGGCGCGCTCTTTGAAAGGATTATGAAATGAATCTTAGGAAAGAGCCGTTTGAAGAAGTATTGGAAAAACATAAAGGGATGATTTTTCACTTATTAAAAAAATTAAATATTCAGGATGAAACACATGATTTTTTCCAAATTGCTTCAATTGCATTATGGCATGCATGTCAAAATTTTGACGAATCGAAAGGAACGTTTTCGACATTTGCGTACACATATATGAAAGGAGCTTTATTAAATGAGCTTACTAGAAGAAGAAAATATTATGAAAGGCACTCACTTCGAGAGGACTGGTTTCCATTTGAAAGAGAGACAATGGGGTTTATTAGTGAAAATGAAATAAGAATCTGGATTGATCAATTATCCTCTTGTCTTACTAAAAATCAATCCATATGGTTATATAAGTATTGTATGGAAGGGAAAACACCAACCGAAATAGCGAACGAACTAGGTGTTACAAGATCGCAGGTAAAAAGCTGGCGGAAAGGGGCTATTGCAAAATTACAAACTAGGATAAAACCTTAAAGGGGCCAGGCACCAATATACGGGGCCTGGCCCTTTTTGACAATTTCTAGCTTCTCGGTTCTTTCATATATTGGTAAATGACACTTCCACCTCTTTGAGCAATTCCTCGAAAGTGTTTAAAATCCTTTCTTTGGACTAAAACTTTACGAAATGTCATAAATTGCTCTTTGGTTACATGATATTCGTTTAATTCTCCATCACGAAGCTTATCTAATATTTCATTTGCTAATTTTTCATCCATATTTCTATCCCCTCCAACAAAAGACCTAAATTTTGTCAGAAACTCTTTACAAGCTTTCTGAAATCATGCAAAATAATGATAACTCTAAAAAAAGGAGAGAAGAAATGAAAATCGCACAAGTTGGTAACATTATAGAATTTAAGGATGGATTACAGGGTATTGTCGAAAAAGTAAATGAAAACTCTGTAATTGTCGATTTAACTTATATGGAAAACTACCGTGAACTTGATTTAGAACATAAAACAGTCGTCAATCATAAAAATTATAGAATCATTGACAACGGTCAACATATTTAAATTTTCACAAGCGGAGAATCAGAAATATTCTCCGCTTTTAAATTACATAAAATTTCACATAAAAAGGGGATCTTATCTTATTATGAACTTTCGCACACTACAAGTAAATGATGCACCAAAATATTTACATTTGTTAAAACAATTAGACAAAGAAACATCCTTTATGCTATTTGAAAAAGACGAACGAAAAACAACTGTTATCGAAATGGAACAACAGCTTTCAAAAATTCTCCAACAACCTAACTCTACAATTATTGTGGCTGAAGTAGAGTCTTTATTAGTTGGATTTATAACGGCTATTGGAGGAAATGTGACTCGCAACAAACATAATGCTTATATTGTAATTGGTATTTTACAAGATTATTGCGAGAAAGGAATTGGAACAAAATTATTCCAACACCTTGAAGAATGGGCTAAAGTTAATGGTATCCACAGACTTGAATTAACGGTTATGGAACATAACAAACGAGCGATTCATTTATACAAGAAAATGGGCTTTCAACAAGAAGGAATTAGAAAACATTCTTTAAAAGTAAACAATGAGTATATAAATGAGCTTTACATGGGAAAACTCATATAATTTATTTAACGATTATCAACTTTTTCTGGGTATAAATCATGATTCATTAAACGATATTCAGCCATTTTCTCATATTTTGTTCCCGGACGCCCATAATTGACATAAGGGTCAATGGAGATTCCGCCACGAGGAGTAAATTTCCCCCATACTTCGATATAACGGGGATCCATTACTTCAATTAAATCATTCATAATAATATTCATACAATCTTCATGGAAGTCTCCATGATTTCGGAAGCTAAATAAATATAGTTTTAAAGATTTACTTTCTACCATTTTTTTATCAGGAATATAACTAATATAGATGGTTGCAAAGTCGGGTTGACCAGTTTTTGGGCATAATGACGTAAATTCTGGACAATTAAATTTAACAAAATAGTCTCTATTTGGATGCTTGTTCTCAAAAGTTTCTAAAATGTCGGGTGAATATTCAAAAATATACTTTGTTCCTTGATTCCCTAATAATGTTACACCTTGTAATTCTTCATCTTTTCTTCCAGCCATTTAAAAAAACTCCTTTCTTATACTCCGCGTTTATTTCCCCATACGAGTGTATGAAGCTGAGGTAAAACTCGAACATCATTTAGTTCCTCATATTTCATTGCCTTATTAATTAACCACTCATATCGTTCTAATAAGTGAGTGACTAATAACTGATTGTTTTCTTCATGAACTGTTGGATTTCCAACCTGTAAAAAGAATGGGATCCGAGGATAGCGCTTATGAATCATTTTCGCAAATTCAAGATCAGATTCATCAAATACAACAACTTTTAAACTAACATGGTTTTCTCTATTTTCTTTTTCAATCAAATGAATAATATAATCTAATATTGATAAATCGTGCTTCATACCAGAACTTGGTGGCTTTGGTGAAATTGTTAAATCATCAACAAGTAAAAACCAATCTTGATATCTTGTCCCTTGTGTTTCAATAGCTACTTGAATTTTATTTTCATGTAAAAAGTCAATCAAACCTTTTAATTGTGGCAATAATGCTGGGTTCCCACCTGAAATGGTCACATGAGAAAAATTGTTTTCACCTATTTTTTTCAGTTCTTCCCATATTTGTTCAGGTGTCATTAATTGAATATCTTCCTTACTACTACCATCCCAAGTAAAAGCAGAGTCACACCAGCTACAGGAAAAATCACACCCAGCTGTTCGAACAAACATTGTCTTACGCCCAATAACCATCCCTTCCCCTTGAATGGTTGGACCAAATATTTCGATGACAGGAATCAGTCTTTTTTTCATAACTTGTTCACCTTTTTTGGACGAAAGACAACATAGCTTGTCGGAGTTTCTCGAACAAATACTTGCAAGCACTTTGGTTTGTTAGGCAATTTATCTAGTTCATCTTGAATGATTTCATAAATGGTTCTAGCAACTACTTCTGTCGTCGGAAATTCATTCGGATTTTGATCATTAAAATAAGGATGATTGTTTAATAACGTATGATCAAATTTTCCATGGACAAGCTTCTTGATTTTCGCAAAATTTACAAGAAACCCCGTATCGTCAAGTTCGTCTCCACCTATTGTGACATTAACAAAATAAGTATGTCCATGGACATTTTGACAAACGCCCGCCTTTTCACTTGGAACATAATGAGCAGCTGCAAAATGCATATCTTTGTTTAATTCATATTGATAATTATGTTGGACTTGTGGGTAAATTTGCTGAATCATTACTCATTCCCACCTTTTTGTTGTAAATATTCATCAAGACCTCGTTTTCTAAGGACACATGCAGGACATTCACCACAGCCATCTGCTATTATTCCGTTATAACATGTTAGCGTTTTTTCTCTTACAAATTTGAAAGCCCCTAATTCATCAGCTAACTTCCATGTTTCGGCTTTATTCAACCACATAAGTGGTGTGTGAATGACAAACTGATCATCCATTGCTAGATTAATGGTTACATTGCACGATTTAATAAATACATCTCTGCAGTCTGGATATCCACTAAAGTCCGTTTCACATACTCCCGTTACAATATGTTTAGCACCAATTTGTTTTGCTAAAATCGACGCAAAAGTTAAAAACAATAGATTTCTTCCTGGTACGAATGTACTTGGGAGCTCTCCCTCTTTTTGCTCGATTTCAATTTCATTTCGCGTAAGAGCATTTGGCGCTAGCTGGTTTAATAAAGACATGTCTAAAATATAATGTTGAACACCAAGCTCATTCGCTATATTTTTTGCCACTTCTATTTCTAGTTTATGACGTTGGTTATAATCAAACGTAACCGCAACTACATCCTTAAACTGTTTCTTAGCCCAAAAAAGACACGTCGTACTGTCTTGACCACCACTAAAAACAACAATTGCTTTATCATGATTCATGAAACCAACTCCTTAAAAACAATAACCCTATATATGAAAAAATCCTGTTTTTAATAAAAAATTCTTTCTTAAATGTTGTTGCTTTTTCAATGAAGCGTAACCTGAAGCGATAACAATGATTGATTCTAGATGAAAAACAGCTTTTTCTAAAATATTTAACCAGTCTAAAGTTAAAAAAAGCACCTAAATAGGTGCACGATAATGAAAAAACTATATCCTAAGGATATAGTTTCCTTAGTTTTTTATAGAGGGTGTGCTAGAACCTCTCCCGTGGTAGGACACGGAATTTTTTCAGTTGTCATAAATTCCTTATATACTATATCACTAATCTGTATATGTCGCCAAGTATTTTTCATTTACAATTCTTTTTAAAATGTTTAAACGATTCTAACGAATATAGCGTTTAGCCATATTATTTCAGATCATCAGCTTTATCTTCTCTAAGTTCTTCAAATGACTTCACTTTTCCATGTTCATTTTGTGATTGTTTTCTTACTCTCCACTGACGCTCTTTTTGTCTTTTCGATTGCGTCATTTTTACATCTCCTTTCCTTCATTTTAATATTTAGATTCTCTATTTTTATTTTGTTATATACATCGTTGAATAGTGCTTTCCATTGTGTACACATTAAAGATAACATTTAGTTTCTAGGAAAAGGTGATGAAAATGAGAATTGTCATTATGGGCGGAGGCTTTGGTGGAATCAATGCAGCTGTTAAATTAAAAAAGCTATTAAAAGATCCGAAACATCAAATTACTTTAATTACTCAATCTGATATTTTTTGTTTTCGCCCTTCCCTCGTTTGGGTCCCATTTAACGAACGAACAATTGAAGATATATCCCTTTCACTTCAAGATTTCATAAGAAAGGAAGAAATTGAATTTGTTGTTCAACGTGTTAAAAAAATTGAACCAAGTAAAAACATCGTTTGTTTAGAAAATAATACAATCCAATATGATTATTTAATCATTGCTACTGGAGCAAAACCAGATTATGAACAAGTTAGAGGATTGGAAGACCATACACATTCTATCTATTATCCGAATGATGCTTTAATAACAAAAAAATCCATTGAAACCATAAAAGAAGGAGATGACATTGTCATAGGTGTTGCAAAAGGTAACCCAAATCCATTACCTGCCTATGAGTTTTTATTTGAACTTGATGCATTTTTAAAGAAAAATAAAATCAATGCTAACCTTACTTTTATTACTTATGAAGAATATCTCATTGATGTAGCTCCAGATAACGTAAAGAAACATTTCATCAAACATTTTAAAGATAAAAACATTTCTTTTTTAACGAATTCTGAAATAAAAAAAGTAAAAGAAAAATGCATTATATTAAAAAATGATGAAGCTGTTCCTTTTTCTTTCTTATTAATTCTCCCCCCCTATAAAGGTCAAGATTATATATTTAAATCCAATTTACATCATAACAATGGATTAATACCTGTTGAAGAGTCTCTTTTATCAATAGAATGGGACAATATTTATGCCGTTGGGGATGGGTGTTTGCTCCCTTCTCAACAAATGATTAAAAGTGGGTGGGCAGCGGAATTACAAGGTGAGATAGCTGCAGAAAATATTTCGTCTCGAATTTTTAAAAAGCAAAAAGAAAAAACGTATAAAGACCATATGTTAAGCTTAGTTGATCTAGGGACAGATGGCGGACTGTTCACGTTTAAAAATGACTCATTTCAATTTACTTTTGAAGGAACGAGTCCGCATATTATGAAAGTAGCACTAGAAAAATATTATTTACAAAAGTTTAAAGGCTAATGTCTACAACCGAAAAGAATTTCTCATATGAAGATAAATAATAATCAGCCCCATCTTCATTATTTTGGAATAAGCATGTTTTAATTCCAAGCTTTTTAGCTGGAATAATATCAAGTAATCGGTCTCCAACAACTAAATCAAGCATGTATTTTTCATGTAAATATTGATAGGCTGAAGGATCTGGTTTTCTCGGAAATCCATCATCAATTGTAACGATTTCTTTAAAATAATGATGCCAGTCGTAATAATCTAATATCGCTTTCACTTCTACTCTCGGTTTATGTGTCATAATAACATTTGTATTCACTTTCATTAAAACATCCTCAATATATGGAAAAGGCGGTTTGAATTGAGGTGAAAGAGACGTTTCTAATTTTTTGAAACGTGCTACATCTTCATCAGATAATCCAAAAGTTTTAACAGCATGCGAAAAAGAAACTTTTAGCTCCTTAAAAATTTTCGTTTTAGGTATTTTTTGATTTAGAATCTTATACATTGTTTCTGTAAAAGCAGGATACGTATCAAATAAAGTTCCATCAAAATCCCATAATACATTCATGTTTCATGACCCTTTCAATCCTCGATATGTGGCTGTTGTTAGTTCTAAAATGTAATCATCAATATCGGGTAAATTTGCTTCTTTTGCCTGTTTAATGGCTAAATGGATATCATACGGAACACGGACAAATTGAATGGAAAATGCCTTCTCTTCCTTTACACCATAATGGCCTTCTAATATCGCATAGGAGGCTTGAGTGATTTCTAAAGGATTTCCAACGCTTCCTGTGTTAAACAAAGTTTTTCCTTTAAAATGTTGAACATAAGCATTGTGTACATCTCCATAGCCTACGACATCAGGAGTTCCATATTCATGAGAAGTGTTTTCTGTATTTTCGAACATCGATTGTCTCTTACTCATGTCATCCCAAGGTTGAATTCTTGTCCATACACTAAACGGAGAAGCATGAAATAACCGAATAAAACGGCCACTCATAAAAAATTCTATGGCGTATGGTAAGCTTTTTAAATAATCTAACTGTTCCTTTGTCAGTTGTTGTTGATGCCATTTTATGACCTCGTCAACATCCTCTTTAAACATTAAATCATCCCAGTTTCCTTTTACAACTTTTTCACACACATTTTGAATCATTTTCAAGGCTTGATAAGAATGAGGACCTTTTCCTACAAGATCACCAAGGCAGAAGATTCGATGAATTTTTCTTTCTTTTATATCTTGTAACACCGCTTCCAATGCTGGAATATTTCCATGTATATCTGAAATTACGGCTATTCTATCCATGAAATCCCCCCTATCCAACGAACAATTGTTAGTATCCACTATTTTACCATTCGTTTATCAATGTGGCACCTTTTTTATCGTTAAACAAAGTATAAATACGATACTCATATATCCAAACAGTGGATAAAGTCTTGTAATCAAATCACTATAGCCAATGAGACTTATAAAGAAAGCAATGAACAGAACACTTGAAACGATTTTTGTACTTGAAAAATGAAATTTTGCTTTTAGTTGTCTTTCAATACCATATAAATTCCCAATAACAGATGTAAATACCTCACCAAAAATAACAAGTAAATACAAATAATAAATACTAGAAAGTGAACCTTTTACTAATTGAGCCATTGGAATGTCAAAGGATTCAACGTTTGGTAGAGACAATAATGCGATATGACTTAACAGTAAAATCAACCCCAATCCAATCCCACCAATTCTGGCTCCAAGCCTTATTGCTTTCTCATGATTAATTTGTGTTGCAAGTGGAACTAAAACCGCTTGTGCTAATGTTAAATTAAACGCTGCATATAAAAAGCTAGATCCAGAAGCTAAAAGACCGATATTAAACGAAACATTCTCTAAAGAAATGGATTTAAAATGAAACGTATCCCCTGCTAAAATAATCGAAAAGAAAATAAAGATTGGTACAACGAACACATTGACAGATGATAAACCTTTTACTCCATACTTCATAACATATATCGCTAAAACAATGGTTATAATGATGCCCATTATCTTTGATAAAGACAGCTGTTCTTCAAAAATGGCACCAGCACCTGATAACATTACAGAGGTTACACCAATCAATGTGATGATCATTATTCCATTTACAATATTTCCAAAAAAGGGGCCAAATAAATATATATTTAATTCTTGATAGGATTGGGCGTTTATTCTTTTTCCAATTAACATCATTTTTTCTGAAAGAATACTTAATAAAATGGTGCTAAGAATAATACCGACAAGTCCACCTTCATGATATTTTGTAAAAAAGGCAACGATTTCTTTTCCAGTTGCAAATCCAGCTCCTACAACTGTTCCTATATAAATCGCAGCAATTTGAAAAGCGATGAATAATGGTTTTCTCATTTTTTTCACCCTTGTCCTTTTCCCTTACAACATTTATATGGACAAGAACGAAAAAAAAGACGAAGAATTTAACCTTCCATTAATTTACACAGTCAAATATGTTGAAAGTCAAAAATGGTCAAAGTATAATAATAGTCAGAAAAGGTCAAACAAAACAATGGACATTTATTTTTGTCGTAATAGTCAAAGATAGTCAAAGTCAAAGATAAAGGAGGTTATGTTATATGATGTGCCAAAAATGCAATCAGCATGAAGCAACTGTTCAATTATATATTCAAATGAATGGTCAAAAGAAACAAATGCTTTTATGCCGTGATTGCTATGCCAATTATAAAAATAAAATTCCAACGAATAAGTCTCAGTTTCCGTTTAGTGGCTTTGATGAAATTTTTAAAGGTTTCCAAAATCATAACATGAATTTCAATCCAGCTTCTCCTCATAAAAAACAAAACAGTCGAAGTGGAATGCTCGATCAATTCGGACGTAATTTAACAGATGCTGCTAAAGCTGGATTAATTGACCCTGTTATCGGTCGTGAGAATGAAGTCAAACGTGTGATTGAAATATTAAACCGCCGTAATAAAAACAATCCCGTATTAATTGGTGAACCAGGTGTAGGAAAAACAGCCATTGTTGAAGGTCTTGCATTAAAAATTGCAGAAGGAAAAGTCCCTCAAAAACTAAAAAACAAAGAAGTATATTTAATCGATGTTTCTTCACTTGTTGCTAATACTGGTATTCGAGGTCAATTTGAAGAACGGATGAAACAACTCATTCAAGAACTTCAAATTCGTAAAAATATTATTCTATTTATTGACGAAATTCATTTACTTGTAGGTGCCGGTTCAGCCGAGGGGTCAATGGATGCAGGTAATATTTTAAAACCAGCCTTAGCTCGTGGTGAGCTTCAGCTTGTTGGAGCGACAACATTAAAAGAGTATCGTCAAATTGAAAAAGATGCAGCACTTGAACGACGCTTCCAGCCAGTTCACGTTCATGAACCAACAGTTGAAAAAGCGATTGAAATATTAAAAGGAATTCAAAGTCAATATGAAAAATACCATTTTGTTAAGTATACAGATGAAGCGATTAAAGCTTGTGTCACATTATCTCATCGCTATATTCAAGACCGATTCTTACCAGATAAAGCGATTGATTTGATGGATGAAGCGGGTTCAAAAGTAAATCTGCAAATCGATCATGTGGACGAACAATCCATTCAAAAAAGATTAGACGAAATTGCAAAAGAAAAAGAAGCTGCACTTAAAAACGAAGAATATGAAAAAGCAGCTAAGCTTCGCGATGAAGAAATGAAACTAGAAAAAGAGTTAAAAGCAGAAAAAAATGAAGCAAAAGCCGTTGTCGATAAAGCGATGATTGAAAAAATCATTGAAGAGAAAACAGGAATACCTGTTGGCAAATTACAAGAAGAAGAACAAACGAAAATGAAAAACTTAGAGTCTAACTTAATGAAAAAAGTCATTGGGCAAAAAGAAGCAGTGAAAAAAGTAGCAAAAGCGATTCGACGTAGTCGTGCCGGATTAAAAGCAAAAAATCGCCCTATTGGTTCATTCTTATTCGTAGGTCCGACAGGTGTTGGGAAAACCGAGCTTTCAAAAACGCTGGCAGAAGAGCTATTCGGTTCTAAAGATGCGATGATTCGTCTAGATATGAGTGAATATATGGAAAAGCATTCTGTCTCTAAACTTATCGGTTCACCACCAGGATATATTGGACACGAAGAAGCTGGCCAATTAACAGAACAGGTTCGTCGAAACCCATATAGTATTATTCTTTTAGATGAAATAGAAAAAGCTCATCCAGATGTACAGCATATGTTCCTGCAAATTTTAGAAGACGGTCGTTTAACAGATAGTCAAGGCCGAACTGTAAGCTTTAAAAATACGGTTATTATTATGACAAGTAATGCCGGTGTAACGAATAAAACCATTACAGTAGGCTTCCAGCAATCTGTTGAAAAAGAAAATAATATCTTGTCATCTCTTGGATCTTACTTTAAACCGGAGTTTCTAAACCGTTTTGATAGTATTATTGAATTTAAATCCTTACAAAAAGAAGATCTCATTCAAATTGTTGAATTAATGCTCGATGAACTTCAAGAAAACTTAAGTGAACAAGGAATTACGTTAGAAGTAGAACAAGAAGCGATACAAAAATTATCCGAAATTGGATACCACCCTAATTTTGGAGCCCGTCCACTTCGTCGTGCCATTCAAGAGCATATCGAAGACCAAATTGCTGACATTTTATTAGAACATCCAGATCTAACGAAATTAACAGTGACGGTTGAAAATAATGAAATTAAAGTTAAGTAAAGGATAAAGGCTGTCCCCAATAGGGCAGCCTTTATTTTTATTATCGGTTTTATACTCAAACAGCATTGTATAACATAGAGCGTCTTTTGCCAAACATGAACATGAACTTCCATTCATACAATACATTGAGGTGAAAAATATGGTAAAGGTCGATCATTTTTTTATTGCTATTGCGTTCACCATTTTTTGTATGAATGGAACTGCATTTGGCTTTATTTTTCTTTTGGAATCGTTTGACACTTTATTTGGACTGATTTTGTATTATTTTTTATCTTTTTTTAGCCTTTTCTGTTTATCGATTATTGATGAACAATATTTCAAAGAATTTTACGGAAAACTATTATATTATGGAAATATTAGTTTATTCATTTTACCTATTTACTATTTCATTATGTCCAAATATCTATTACCTGGGATTATAATATATATCCTCCAATAGTCTGAAAAAGAATCATTCGAATTACCTTTTGTTTATCAAGTCTTCCTCCCGATGTTGGTTTCATGTATTCCATTTAAAATTAAATTAACAACAGTTAAGGGAGGTAAAAAAAATGTTTGAAAATGAATATACCATGATGAAGATGTATCAAGAAAAAAATCGTGAGCTTAATAAATATTTTGAACAATTAAGATTATTAAAGGAAATGAAAAAAACGTGGAAAAGATAGCCGGATGATAAAATGCTTCGACAAAAGATGTCTCATCGAAAATAAAAAACAGAATAACTTTTATAGTGACTATATTAGGTGCTATTTCCGTGAATTAGAATTCATTTTGTGATATAAGCCTTTTATTTCGCTGTTTTGTCCAGTAATTTCACGCTTTGAAATATTTTATTTAATGAAAAAAGGGGTTTCCGAAAAGTCCCTAATGAGAAAGAACCTGTAATGGAGGTCAGTTGATTGAAATGAAGGTGGCGGCTATCCTTTAGGGAACAGCACGAGCCGAAGACCCCGCAGACGAGCTGACGAGTCGAGGAGGCTGAATAGAAAAGCGAAGGTGACTGCCCAGCGTCGTACGAACGGGAGACTCTCCCGCACTGAGATAAAGGAGATACCGTGAGGAACGAGCGGATGTCGACTTATCGTAGGGGAGGGAGAGGGTCGTTCGCTAGACGCTAGGAG
>Ga0180433_10000421_pt1 | contig 72469 bp, 168 predicted proteins | sample SS_ome_8_FD_132980 | JGI IMG/M metagenome (GOLD analysis project Ga0180433, IMG submission 132980) | Hypersaline lake sediment archaeal communities from the Salton Sea, California, USA - SS_1_D_1 metaG | ecosystem: Environmental > Aquatic > Non-marine Saline and Alkaline > Hypersaline >...
AAAAAAAGTTAAAACAAACAAAAATGTTTAACCAGTAAAAAAACATTTATTAAACAATATTTTTTCAAATAACTTATTATATCTTAATAATTAAAATAAATGAGTTCCAACTCTATAGCTGTTTAGTTGCTCATCTATGTCTGCAGATAAATCATAGACTTCCATTATTTTCTGCATATTTTTTCCATTGTATTCTGCCACTTTTTCTTTTAAGTCATCCCCTGGCAAAACATTTACAGGATAATCATCATAATCATAAGTATCACATACCACTATCATATGAGTAGCATTTTCTTCTTTTGCTTCTTCTATCCATCTTTGGATATCTTCTTTTGTTGCTGCCATTTTTAAAATTTTAAATTTATATTTCTTTTTTTAAGCGTCATAAACTATTTCCTTATATTTAGAGCACTGTGGATTAACGCACCATTTTTTAGTACGACAAATTTCTTCTCCGCCATAGCCAAAAGTTTCATAATATTCTTTTCGGAGCTCTTTGCCGCATACTTTACATTTTTCTGGAGTTTCTGGGAAAAGAATGCCTAAAATTACAAAAACCACAAAAATAATTAATAACCACCAATACCAAGCCATAATGTTTTTATTTAAAATTTTTATATTTTTCTTTATTCTTTAAATATATTTGTTGATTTGAGTATTCGTTATATAATTCAGTCCATTTTTGAATTTCTGTTAAAAACTTATATGTTCCAAATAATTTATTGAGAAATTTTCCAAACATATTAAAGTCTTGCCTCATGCTATTAATTGTATAAACCATTAAAACAAATGCCCCAGACATCAACCAGAATAAAAATTTAAAAAGCTTTATAGATTCAGGTGTCCAATCTGTTATAAATAAACTGAAGCTGCCCAGGATAATCCCAATCATAATTTCCCCACATATTATTGACATTGCTAAAATTCTTAGCCAATACAATTTTGGTTTGTCAGGATACTTTTGTTGCAGTTCTTCTTTTGTTATAAAATTATCCATAATATTATACTTTTAATTTAAAATTTTTTGTTACTTGTTTTACATCATATAAATCTAAACATCTGTATCTGTTTGGCTGTAATATTCTTTTATATTCAATTGCTGGCATTAATTCATAATAACCATATGCTTCATCATCTATTATTAGGTACCATTTTAAATCTTCTTCTTTTATTGTATTGAGAACAAATTTATATCGACTATGTTGGCTACCAAATATTAAATTATTTACTATAATCCCTCTTGAAGTTAAAAAATCTTTATAATCTTTTTCGCTTCCAAATCCTGAGTTCCATCCTGAAATCATGCATAAGTCTGCATCGTAGTATTCAATTATTTTATTTAAAGATTCTACAGCCTCTTTTATAAATGATTGTTTGCCATCTTCATCCCAATGCTTTCTTTTATCATAGGACCACAGAACACCATCTATATCCAAAAAAATTATAAAGTTATTATTATTTATTTCTGACATTTTTCTTTATTAATTGCTGGCTCTTGAATTGCAAATTCTTCTGAATTTAAACCCCCCATACATATTATATTTTCTAACTATATAAATTTTGCCATCATTTTCATAATTTTTTAAATCTTTAATTTTAGTGAAAGTGGTGGTGATTTCATCATTTGCTATTATTAATTTTGAATTAGTTTGCATTATTTCATAACAAACTTTTTCTTTTTGAATTTCTGTTTTTACTGTTGCCAAATTTCCTGTGAGTATCCAGCCTAGAACCGCAACAACAAGAAGACCAAAAAATGAAATTTGACCACCACTATCCCAATAAAATTTTATTGATAATATAAGCCATATAATTAAGGCTACTGTAACAATAATCAATATTAACATTAGTGTGCTCATAATATTTTATTTTTTAAAGTATTTTATATTTCTATAAATTATTAATATAACTGGCCAAATGCTCCATAAATTTTATCAAAAGAATAAGTTGTTTCAAGAATGTGGTTTACAGTTGTTAAAGCGACCAAAAATAAAAAAATTCCACTCGCTACTCCACCTATGAAAATCTCAAATTTTTTTTGTTTTGTGTTCATAGTTTGTTTTGTGTTTATAGTTTATAATGTGTTAGTTATAGTGTTATACGAAAAAAATAACGATTTGTTTCAAGAAAAGTAAATTTAAGAAGGAGATTAAATAATAACTTATTTTAAATTTTCATTAATCCAAACTATCTCTGATGATTTTACCTTTTGACCTGTAATATTTGCTAGAAAAGTAAACGGTAGCCAATTTGCTTTATTGTTTTCGCAAACTATTACTTGCCCCTTTCTTTCTTTGCACCATTGAGCAAGCTCTACATAATTAATATCATTTATAGCATAATGTTCTCCACCAAATTGATAAGGGGGGTCAATAAACCAGGTGACTTTAATATCAGGCAAGTCTTTATAATCCCCAAATTGTATTTTCCAGTGTTTAATTTCTGGCAATAAATTTGCAATACGTTTTAATTGATAATTAGTTGTGCTTGCCCAATTTGGCTTTGCTTTAACTTGGCAGCTCCATTTCTGTACAATATTTTTTGGAGCTATACTTCCTCTATTTATACAAAATCCTATTAAATCTTTATGAGGTTTTTGTAGATTTATTTGACTAATATCTTCTCCTACATAAAAATTTGAATTATTTAAAATTAACTCAGAAGCTGCATGGTTAATTAACCAATCCCAAATATCATATATTATTTTATATTTTTCATTTAATAATACATTTTTATTTCTATGTAAAACACTATACCATGCGGCACCAGCAAAAGGCTCTATGATTAAATCATATTTAGGTGGGGGATAAAGCTTGGCTATTTTACTTTTACTTCCGTAATAACTCCACATTATGAAATGTTTTTCATATATTCAAAAACTTCATCTATGCTTATGGGATAAAAATTACAGTTATCAACTCCAACATCTAATATTCTATTTTCTTCTGATTTATATTTTCCGTGTGAATGACCATGTAAATGAAAACTGTCTTCGGGATAATCATTTCCATAAACAGATTGAAGTATTTTTTTTAAAGTCCCGTTTCCATGAAGATGAAAACCTTTTGCAGCTGTTTTTCCTCGCCAGCTTACAATGGGATAATGAAATAGACATATTAATCTGTATTTGTTTGGAGCTGTTTCATCTGGGATTTTTAATTCATGATAATCTTTTATCCATTCAAAAAGATTTCTGACATGTTCTCTGTTTAGAACTGTTTTTTCATGATTTCCACGTACTAAATATTTTTTCCCATTTAATTGTTCTATAATATATTTTGCTTTAATCGGATTTCCAAAAGCAACATCTCCTAAATGATAAACTTCATCATCATTAGAAACTTTTTCATTCCAATTTCTCATTAAAGTTTCATCATGCTCTTGAATTGAATCAAAGCCTCTTGCTTTAAAGATGAAGTCTTTGTTATGAGACAAATGTGTATCGGATGTGAACCAAATCATTATTTATCAAAATCAAATATTATATCCAACATATAAAAAAGCCAGAATATTATTATAATTAAAAAACAAATGCTTTCTGGAAATTCTTTTATAAATTCCATATTTTAAATTTTTACAAAAATAAAATATATAAATAAACAAAACAAATTTATTGTAATAAATTTTTGAATTGTCCAGTCTCGATTGCTTTAGATATGTTTTTCAAAACAGTTTCTTCATCATCTCCTAAGAAAGCTAATACAGAAGAAATCATTTTTATAAAAGATTCTTCAAATGAAGAAAAGAATTCAAATGTTTTTTGAGTTAATGGTAATTTAAAATACTTTTCATTATAAAAATTCCATATTTTGTCTTTTGTTATAAACATTAAATCTGAAAAAGGTTTATGTATTTTGCCTGCAATATCTTCCCCATAACATTCTACATAATTCATTTCTTTTTCGTCCACAACTTTCATTTTGTATTCTTCTACATTATCTCCTAATGTTACAGTAACAGTAGGATACCATTCAAAGACTAATGCTTTTTCATCTTTGTAAAATTCATTGCTGCCACCTTTATTGCTTGTTCTTTTCCACATTTCTGCAGTCATTAAAGCATCAGGCATTTTTCTTTTTATAGCCTTTGAAATATGAAAGTTATAAGTAATAAAAAACTCATATTTTGTCTCCAGAGTATTATAAACATTCATAAAAAATTTTGCTAAATATTGATTTTTTTTAATTTTTTTATATATTTATAATAAATAGATTTTTATTAATATGCAAAAATATATAAAATTATCTGAATATGCAAAGAAAAGTGGCATAAATTATTTTACTGCATATAGGCATTTTTATAAAGGATATTTGGATGGCAAAAAATTACCAACTGGTACTATTTTAATTAAAGATATTGAAACAGAAGATATTTCATTAATAAAGAAAGAAGATAAAGTTGCTATTTATGCAAGAGTATCTTCGGCTGAAAACAAAAATAATTTAAACAAACAAGTTGAAAGGATGATTTTATATGCTAATGCTAAAGGATATAAAGTAGATAAAATAGTAAAAGAAATTGGTTCTGGTTTAAATGACAAAAGAAAAAAATTAGAGGAACTTTTATTAGATGATTCTATCACATTAATTATTGTTGAACACAAAGACAGATTGGTTAGATTTGGTTTAAATTATATTTCTATTTTATTAAATAAATTAGATAAAAAAATAGAGATTGTAAATGGCGCAACAGATGAAAGGGAAGATTTAATGCAGGACTTTATTGCTATAATAACATCTTTTTGTGCAAGACTTTATGGGCAAAGAAGAAATAAAAGAAAAACTGAAAAATTAATAAAAGAACTTGAAAGATGCAAATAACACGGATGAGCAGGCATAGTTTGAAGTTTTCAACAGACAAGAAGAAGAATTTGTTGGAGGATTTATTTTCTGTTTATAAAATTGATTTGCAATATTATATTGATTTGTTGTGGGATGGGAAACTTGAGTTAAGCAAGAATCTATCTTCAAAGGTTCTTCCAATAAATAATATTGAGCATTCAAGGTGGAGACAGAACATATATAAACAGGCATCGGAGATTGTTCGTTCTTGCAGAAAAAGGAAAAAGAAAAGCAAACCTGAAATTAAGGAGATAACAATAAACTTGGATGAGAGATTTTTTGATATAAAAGAAGTTAATTCCAATGAATTTGCTCAATATATAAAAATCATATTTCCTTTTTTTAAAGAAGGAAAAAGAAGGACAATCCAAGCAAAATATCCGATAAAGCAACATAAACACAGCTTAAAGTTTTCTAATTGGCAGAGAGCCAACACAGTTCAGTTAAAAAAAACAAATAATCAATTTTATTTGAATTTCATTTATAAAAAAGAGATTGAATTAAAATCCAAAAAGAAAGAAACATCAATTGCTTTTGATGCAGGTTATAAGAAAATGCTGGTTGACCACAAGGGAAATGCAATTGGAGTTGAAATAAATGATTTATATAAAAAGATAAGCAACAAACAACAAGGAAGCAAATCGTTTGAAAAGGCTTTAAGAGAAAGAAACAGCAGGATAAATGAAGAATTAAATAAATTTGATTTATCTCAAATAAGCCATGTTGTTATTGAAAGATTAAAATCAGTTCATAAAAACAAGAGAAAAGATAAAAAAAGAACGAGAAAACAAATGAATAAGCAACAGAGATGGGTTTATTCATATATCTCAAATAAGCTGGAGAGACTTTGCGAGGAAAACGGTGTTTGTCTGACCAAAGTAAACCCAGCTTATACGTCTCAAACTTGTTCTTTTTGCGGAAACATTGATAAATCTTCAAGAAAAGGAGAAATATATCACTGCAAGAAATGTAAAATAAAGATGGATGCAGACCATAATGCAGCTATTAATATTTTTCACAGAGGAGTCTATGGTCCCTCTGAACAAGAGAAAAGCAAGATTTGTATAAATTTTGTTTAACTATTATAATCTCTTATCTTATTTATCAAATAAGCTTTCACTTCATCAAAGCAGTGCTTTTCTATTTTTTCTTCTAAATTTAATGCTTTTACTATAGATTCTTTTGGTTCACACCAAAAAACCCCATTTGTATTAACATTTACTCTGAATTGATGCTCAACCCCTTTAACCTTAAACTTTAATATTTTAAATAATGCCATTTTAATATTTTTTTAATTTTTCTCTAATAAGATGTTCCCATTTATCTAACTTTCTATCTGTAGCTTCTATTAGATTTTCAAATGTGTGACCATGGATTTTGTTGATGATAACCAACATCATTAACACATCAGCGCATTCATATTTAATTTCATCTTTTATTTTATTATCATCCATTTCACGCTTATTATACTTATATCCTTCCAGCATCAGAATTAACTCCCCAAGTTCTCCAATTTCTTCAACCATTTTAATGAACTTGGGCATCGCTTTTCTTGGGTCCAAGCTATCCAGGTGATAAATTCTTTTTATGAGCGCATCAATATTCATTTATTCCTCGTTTTCTATTTCTTTAATTTGTTCTCGCAATTTCTGTATTTTCTCCCATTTCTTTTTATTCCTTTTGGTTTCTGCTTCATATTTCTCAATTTCCTCTTTTGTTGCATTGCGTATTTTTAAACCTGTAGCATAATAACCAATGTGGTCGGTATGATACATTATTTCAACATAATTACAGCCTGCTTTTTTTAAATTTTCAAGCATTTTTATTAGTCTTTCTATTTTAATAGGATAAGAATCATTCGCCCAATAGTTGTTTTTATTTTCTTTCCTAATGACATTAAGCTCCTCTTTGCAGTTATCATGTTTTAAATCAGCATATAAATCAAAGTCAATTTCAGAAGCAGATTCTTCTTTTTTATAATCAAATGTAATATATCTTTTTTTCATATTAATATAATTTATTCCACAGTTGGCATTCTTTAATAGATATTTTTATTTCTTTTTCAGAATCTTCATTTAAATATTCTATAAGAGAATCAATAAAGTGCCCCGCTTTTCCTATTAAAATGCCTGGTCTGTGAGTAGTTATTTCAATTGTAACAGCATCGGCATTGTTTTCTAATATTTTAACGTCTGTTATTGTTGTTTCATATTGCCAGTCATTAAATCTGAAAAATTGATGCAACTTTCTTCTAAAGAGTTGAGTTTCTTCATTAACCTCATTGTGTTCCCACTTATTTTTATTTATAATTAAATCTGTCGCAATTTTTTCAGATGCTTTGTTTATTTTTTTTAACAACTCATTTTCATTTTCATCCCATGCTTTGTTTTTTCTAAAACCAGCTTCAGTTAAAAAATCAACTATGCCATGTTGAACTGAACTTTTAAATCTAGTTTTCAACGGAATTTCTTCTCTTAATTTCTTTAATTTTTCGTTCCTCATAAAATTTATTTTTTTTCTTTAAATTTATAACATTCACAATATTTACAGCCTACAGGCTCCATGTTATCATATGTATCAAAGTGTCTATAATAAGGATGTCCGCAGTCGCACATTCTATTGTCGCCAAAATTTGGATTGTATTTATTTCTTTCGAGGATATTTAACCCATCAATACGAAATTCTTGGACATAAGGTGGCTGATTGGCAGGAGTCAGTTTTTTAAGCAATTGTATCTTCATTTCATTCATGAATTTTATTTGCTCAATAAGACTGGCTATTGTCTTATCTATAGTTTCTATATCGGATTTAATTTTTGAATTATCCATAATGATTTTCATTTATTATTTTATACGAAAAAATTATGGATTTGTTTCAATAAAAAATTTAAAAAAAGAAATTAATATTTATATATCTTATATTTTAGAGGCTGAGCGCCCTTATTAATCACTATTTCTTTTTCATCTCCATGAGCAAAGCTTTGCAATAAAGTAGCAAGCGGATGAACATCTTCTTTTTTGAATTTTGCCCCAATTATGAATAATTCATCTTCATTTTCATATGTTAATCCAATACTGCTGTGAAACCAAGGTTTATATAATAATTCATTATCCCACGTCCAATGAGACCCTAAATCTGCCTCATCTAAATTCTTTATGTCTCCTTCTTCTAGACTAATTATTCTATATAGTTCAATGGTATCAGGAAAATTTTCTAAACCTCTTAATGTTCCATCGTTTAAATCAAAGCCAAAATTTCTTGACATAAAATCTCTTACGGCTTCTTTAAATTCTTTTTCTTCTTCTTCATCTAAATATTCACCCCACATTTTATAGACAAAATAATCAACATCATCTTCTGTCAAACCAAAAGAATAATTATGGATAGGATTGTTGTTCTCTAATATTTCTCTTATTAATTTTCTTAGGTTAGTCATCTCTTATATAAATAGATAAAAATTAAGAGATGAAGATAGATTTAATTAAAAAATTTTTCTAGAATTTAGCGATTTCCCAGTTTTCAACATCTCCATCTACGACATAAAACATTGGGTGAGTATCAATAGCTGGGCAAGACAAAACTTCTTTATATTTTTTAAAATCTCTAACTTTCAATTTATTTAAAAGATGAATTGTTTCATATTGAATCTGTCCAAGCGTAACTGGTATCATTGTTGCATTAATATCCCAATTAATTAGATTTCTATTATATTTATATTTTCTTCTTTTAGATTCATAATAAATACTTATCATATATTGGTTTATGCAATCTACAGGATTTTCAGCTTTTTTAAATCTATTAAGTTGAGGATGATTTTTATATCCTTCTCTTAGCCCTTTTAAAGCATTTTTTGCGATAATAGATTCAAGCCAGAGACCGCCTAAGCCTTTTTTATCTAAATATTTTGGATGGAGTGACCAAATTCTCATTTTATTATATGAATTTCATACCATTCATATACCAATATACTAACGCAATAAGTGATAAAAGCCCTATGCTCCACATATATTTTGGCAACTGAGCGGCTTTTGGCGCATTTTTGATTACATATACTGTCCAATCAAAGATTGTAACTGCTGATATGACAACTAAGACAGCAATTATAATTAATTCAAATCTATTCATTTTTAATTTATTTTGGTTTCAAAAATAATTTATCTTTAGTAATTTTGGCAACTTCAAGCCCCCAGCATCCTAACTACAAATAATCTCTATATTTATATCCAACTCTGCTTCCCCACGTTCCTATCAATGTGCCCTTTTTGGAAATGTGAAATTTGTCATATTTAGTGAAATCATCCCAATCAAAATGTGTGTTTAATATTGTTAATCCACATTTTTGAGTTACCTCAAGAGTAGCTCCATCAATTAGATTTCCTCGTGCCATTAGTTATTTATTCTTAATTTTCTTCATTTTAATCCCAATCATCACAATAATCACAGTCTCCAAATTCATTTAATTTTTCGCAACAATATTCACATGCTTCACACTCACATTCATCTATGTGTTTAAAACAATCTTCGCATATTTCACCATCTTCAATGCCCTTTTTAATAATAAGTCTCTCTTTAAACCAACTATTCATATATCCATTTTTTTTCAAGAAAGGCTGATATTTTTCTTCCAGCGTCTCTATTTCATTAAGATTATCGGAACAAATTTCAGGCCAGATATCAAAATATATCGTGTCAAATTTTTTCTTTGGAGTGTATTCAAATATATCAGCACATATAATTTTCAATTTCGGATTATCAAACTTTGGTCCAACCAAATCAATTACATCCTGATATTTTTCTATAATAACAACTTCTATAGCTTCTTCTTTTTCTAAAATTGGAGGCAAGATAAGACCGAGACCAAGCCCAGCAATTAAGACTTTGCCTTTAGCTTTTTCGATAATATCATGATTGCTCATTCTTTCCATTGCTGTATCAGACATCATTAATTTGCCATCCACAAATAATCTAACATATTTGCCATCATACATACGGAACATCGGGTCATCTCTCAATGCCCTCAAATTAAATAAAGTACACCCTGCTTCTTTTGAATTAAAAACATATTTTGATATCTTTGCAAGCCCTTTTTCTTCTACTTCATCATAAAAGCGCTCAACTCCTTTTATTTTTGTTATTTTTTCAATTTTCATTATCTAAATATTTTGATGCCTTCTATTTTTTCATTTTTTATATCGTCAACTTTTTCTATAATGGATTTCCCAAATTCATCCAGTCTTTTGTACAGCTTTTTTAATTTATCTGCATTGTCTTTATTTTCGCACATTTCTATCCATTTTTCTATCAGAGCCTGATTTAAATCTGGATGATTTAAACTAGAAACACTTAAGTCATGAAATTTTTTATGCCAAAATGCTACTCCATCACTTATTTGTTTTATTTTCATGTCTAATGGATAACAACTATCATTAAGATGTCCGCCCATCGTGCAAATTCCATCACTCACTCCAGTAATTTCGCCATCTTCAATTTTTAGTATTTGCTGTAACTTAAATTCACAGAAACACCAATCGCCTTCTTTAAATTCTGATTTTTTCATTTTTAAAAAGTTTAGATTTTTAATTTGTTATACGAAAAAAAATTTGATTTGTTTCAAAAAATATACCTATTTATTTTAAATGGCTCAGTAAATTGAAAAACAAATTAAGAAAACATATAAGAAAAATTTTAATTGAATCTTTTTTAAAAGAGTATGAAGAAAATCTTGAGAGAATGATTTTCGATATGCCATACGAGATTCTTACTGCTATAAAAAATCAAAAAAAAATCAAGTTTGACTTAATGCCAAAATTGCCTTATAGAAGGGCATTACAAGAGTTCACAAAATATGGACAATTTGTAAGATTTCCAGAAAAATATATTTTAAAATGGAAGGATTTGTTATTAGAAAACATAGCAAAACTTAACGGTTTGACAGAAATTCATGGACACTCTATAAGTTTTCCTTATGATGAATTTCATGATATTTTTGATGAACCTACATATTTAGGAACTTCATCGCAACTTAATATATTCCAAGATACTCCAGAAGAAATATATGAAGAAGGAGAATTTACAAAATGGCGAAAAAAGAGATATTCTGAAACAGGTAATGAAGATTATAAAAAAGCAAATGATTTTCATACAATATATGAGTTTTTAGATACAGAATATAATATAGATGATGTTACTCCACAATTCTCAAATGACCACCATGTTCTTTCGGATTATGCAACCGAACCCCTTCTTAAATTGGGTGTTGAGCTAGAAAAACAGACTTCTCCAGAAGAAATAATTGTTACAATAAATAAAATATTGGATGTTGTCCATCAACGAAGCGATATTGCTGAAATATTTATAGAAGGCGGCAGCGAGGCTTTGTATGATATTTCATATACTTAAAAATATTAATTTATTTTAAGAATGAAGCATCCTTAAAATCATATCTTTATCTAAATCAGATAAATTATTCCAATTATTTAAAATATTTGCAAATTCTTTAGAATTTAAAAGATATAAATTATATTTTGGCATATAAGTTTCAAGAATTTGTTTTTTAACATCATCGAATTTCATAAGTAGTAGTTTATTTAGTTTTTAAAAAAATTTATTTCATCTCCATATTGGTCAAAACCTTCTCTCTTTTCTCTGCTGAATACATCTATCTTTTTACTATCTGGATATAAATTATTAATCATTTCATATGCAATGTCAGGTTTTCTGCTGTGTTGTCTGGCCTGTTCTGCAAAAATTGAAAGATATTTGCCCCTCTGATTTTGTGCGATTTTTAATAGCTTTGGTTTATAATACCATATTAAATATTCATGTGAATATCTTATAGTAAAAGCAGGGGCAACTCCATTAGTTTTGTTCCATATCATTCTCACGTGCCTTTTATATCCTCTTTTTTGCATTTCTGTATCGCACTCTATCAAAAATTGCTCGATGGTCCACATAAAAATTATATGAGGTGTATTTGCGAGGGGGAAAATATTTTTATCTAAAAGAGAGAAAATAGATGGAATGTCCATTGTTTTATAATCAAACTCTCTGTTTTGATTAGGACGAGATTTTCTTATCCCGCCTTTTTTCTTCGGCCAAGGCGGGTCTATAATAAAGATATCATACATAATATAATTACTCTAAAAAACATGAGTTAATTTTGCTTTTTGGCAGCCATTATTTCATTTAACATTTCTGTATATTTCATTCTTTAATTTTTGACAAAAATAAAATATAAATTTTAATAAAACAAATTTAAATGGGAGGTTTTGTTTTTTTCAAAATTTTTTTTTATTTTTGTAAAAAAATATTATAAATTAAAAATTTTATATCATGAGTTTAGATGTTTATTTATCTTTAAAAAATAAAACAATAAAGAAGCCTATATCATCAGGAATTTATATAAGAGAAAATGGTTCCACAAAAGAAATCAGTGAAGAAGAATGGAATGAAAGATTCCCAGATAGAGAGCCAGTTAAAATTAAACAAAATGAAGAAGAAACTAACAAAGTTTATCATGCAAATATTACACATAATTTATGTGAAATGGCAGAACAAGCTGGAATATATAAACATTTATGGAGACCAGAGGAAATTGATATTACACTTGCTTCAGAACTTGTTGACCCTTTGCGAGAAGGATTGCATAAATTAAAACTTGAACCAGAAAAATACAAAAAATTTAATCCCGAAAATGGTTGGGGCTCTTATGAAAATTTAGTAAATTTTGTAGAAGATTATCTTAACGCTTGTTATAAATATCCTGATGCATTAATTAAAATAAGTAGATAAATATGAAAAAGCCTAAAAACGAAAAGGATACTGACGAAAAGGTTTTAATAATTATTCTTATTATTTCTTTATTGCTTGCGTTTTTTTTATTATAATATTTATGGCAGTAAATTAGAATTGCTGCCAAAATTTAATGCATAGTTTAATTTTATTCATTTAAAATATCGAATAAAAATTAATTTGAAACTTTTTAAAAAAATTTTCGTGTAATTCTTTTTGAAAAATTTATAATTTAATATAATTAAAAAGTTTTTCTAAACATAAACTCAATCAATATGGAAAAAAAACAAAAATTTTCTAAAGAAGAACAAAAAGAAATATTAGAAAATGCAAATTTTCCACATCGTTTAACTGCAAAACAAACATTTAATGTTTTATGGTGGACAATTTTTAATAAGAAAAAATTTAATCATTTTATTCAAAGATTAAAAGATGGAATGAGTATAATATTTGCTTATGAAGAAGCCATGTTAGGCAAAAATTAAAATGGAACTAGTAGAAAAAATCGCAATAGATATTATAGAGTTTATGAATCAATAATAATAATTATGAAAGGATTATAAACTATGGAAAAAGAATTTGTACCTTATGAATTAGCAAAAGAACTAAAAGAACTTGGATTTAATGAGCCATGTTTATCACATTATATATCTAAAAAAGGAGAATTAAACTTTTCTGAAGATGCCATAGGGGTTACACAAGAAATTCTTATTTGTGATGCTGTTATTGCTCCTTTATATCAACAAGCATTTCGTTGGTTGTATAAACAAATAGATAGAGACGGATTTGGTGTAATGGCTCTTGATAATGATAAAGCGTTAAAAGAATTAAAAAATTTGATTGAAATTTTAAAAATTAAAAAAAAATTAAAAATTAGAAAATTTACAGAAGAGTAAAGAATGAAAACCTTGCCAAAAACAATAGTATTAGAAGCATCATCTGCACATGATTTGCAGGAGTCAATAAATTTTAAAGAAAAATTAGGCTATAAATGTATAACTCCAATGCAAGTTATTAAAAAATCTAAAGGCTCGCTGATTTGGGACCCAGAAATGGTTTATTATATAACAATGCAAAAATAATATGAAATATAAAGTTGCTTACACAGGACAAGGGGCAGGATATAATGTGGGAGATATAATCTATATACCTGATAATATTAAAGAATTAAATAAGATTGCATGGCAGATTAATGCACAAGCAAATTTATCATTCCTAGATTTAGGTTTTTTAAGTGGGGATAAAAATAAAATGACTTTAGGAACTAGAATGGATGGAATCACATTTAGAACTCCTGTATTGGTTGTAGAAAAATTAAAATAATATGAGCGATTCATTTGATGAAAAAATGCTTACGTATAGCACGAAGTATTGCCAGTTTAAAAAGAAACGATGCTATCATTCAATAGAAATATTTGGGCAACCAATTTGCAAAAAAGCTCAAAAATATAATAAAAATTGTGCAACAGGACCATCTACAGAAACATTTAATTATTATAAACCAATTGAAGAATGTCCTGGATATAAGAAATTTGATTGGGAAGATTTGTAAAATTTAATTATAAAACATCATGGATATAATAGTTTGGAAATCACTAGGGATGGCAACTATAATGGGAATTATAGCAACCATACATTATTTATTGGTAGAAAAGTGGAGTCGCTATACACACAAAATATTTCTAATATTAGCATCGCTTTTTTTGTTTATTTATCATATATTAATTTATGGATTATGTTATCTGATTTTACTTGGAATCTACAGAGATATTATTCTGGAAATGGATATAACAAATAGCGAACTCTTATTTTATAAAATTTTATTGATTGTTATTGGAATTTTAGGAACAATAAAGATTTATATTGTTATAAATAATGAGTGGCTTGGGATTATGACAACAAAATTAGAAGAAAGATTGAATCGAATTATTGAAGAAAAAGAAGATAAAATAGAGAATCTTCAAGAACAAGTTGAGCAACTTGAAAACGAGAGAGATTTACAAAATTTTTTGTGGCAAAAACAGACATATTTTCAAGAAAATGAATTACAAAAAACATTGCCTGTGCCCAGATTGGAAATGAGATTTAAACGAGTAAAAACTTTCAAAAATGATAATGGCTGGTATAATGTCGAATGGGTGTATGGAATTGTATATAAGCACTATGCAGAAACTCATAGTGAAACAATGCTATTTATTCCATTTTCAAAAACAACTGGCAGCGGAGGAGGTGGAACGTTTGAACATTATTTTAGAAATGGGAAATTAGACACCCCTTTTAGAGACGGAGTTCATATTGTTGCAGAAAGCAAAGTGTTTGGATTGCCAGCTTATATAATTTGTGAAGAAAAAGGAATAATACAGGAAATAGATTTAAATATGGATATGGATGAGCAACTTTCAAAAATGATACGCAAAATAGATAAATAAATTTAGGAGAATTTTATGAAGAAAATAATTTTAATATTAATTGCTTTTTTATTATTTGGTTGTATAAATCCTAAAAAAGATGAAATTCCAAATCGTGTTTCCGAATATGTAATATTAAAATCTTCTTTAATAGGTTCTTCACAATTAGCTACATATACTTTGAAGCCTTGCAGTAAAACTTGGTATCTTGGAGAAACTAATGGAAGTGGCACTTTGTTGATTATTGATAGTGTAGGTAAATTTCAATTGAATGATACTTTGGAGTTTTCTAAAAAATAAATTTAAGAATGAAAACATATTTAATAATTTATATCAAAGGAACTGATGTTTTGGGATGATGATTTTTAAATTAAAATATAATGAAATCAATAGCAGAAAAAATAACTCCCATTTTACAAGAAATAGAAAATGCTCTCTGGGAATATGAGGCAAATAATGGACCTAAACCCAACTTTCCTCCAGAAGCACTTAAATCTGCAGTTAAAATATTTACTGTGGTTCTCTTTGATAAAATATTTGAATTACAAGAAAAAGAAAATATGAGCATAAAAGAAAAAGCAGAAATGTCAATTAAATTTGGCGAAGAAATTAAACGCATTGTTAAAATTTATGCAGATATTGATACCAAGAATTTTTATTAAAAAATATCTCTCATTGTTTGACGATGCTGCTTGTGGCGGACCATCGCTAAATACAGAATATACATAAGCAACAAAAAACGAATAATTAAAGAAATTTAAGTGGGGGATAACTTTTTGTATATATCATAAATCTTTTTTAACTTTGTATGAAATTCTTTTATTAATAAAAAATAAAAAAAGGAGGTAGTATTATGTTTTGGATTATTTTAATTATTTTATGTTTACTCATAAGTGGTGCATCGCATTACTTAGATAAAATATCAATAACTGATTATTCTGAAGCAAAAGGAGCATGGATAATTGCAGCAACTGTTGTTTCGGTAATTGCTTGTATAATACAAGTGATATTGTTTCAAGTAAATATTTCTGATTACGAAAACATTACTTATCAATATCATGCAAAAGAAATTTATATAGAGAAAAAAAATGTATTGCAAACAAAATATGAATCACTATTGGACAGCAGTTATCAAAAACATGAGTCTAAAATATTTAAAGATATTAGCCAAGGCAAAATGGGTGCCGAAAAAATGGATTTAACATTTTATCCGCAAATAAAATATGCAAATATGCTATTGGATTTAACAAAACAAATTGATAAACTTAATTCTGTCATTTATAATTGTGACGTAAAGATTGCAGACTATCAAAAATCTATTAGAATAAGGTATAAAAGCCCATTTGTAATTAATTTGTTCTATCCAAAACCTCATAAAATATTATATTAATTTGTCTAAAATATAAAATTAAAAATTAAAATAATATGGAAATATTAGCTATTATATTTTGTATAATATTTGTTGCTGTTATGTTAAAAATTGTTTTTGGGAAAGATGATAATGCAGGTTTAGATTAAAATTAAAAAGGAGATAAGTTTATTATGAATTTATATTTTAAATTTCAACTTACATCTAAAAGCCTAGATGCGCAGCCTATTAGCGTGGGGGTGGTGAGTGACGATATTTTAAAAAAACGAAAAGCCAATAGAGACCAGTTTAATGAGATTATGAATGTAGAAGATATATTTGAATCAAAATCTTTCTATGCTGAATTTACAGATTTTGATATTAATAGATGTAATGATTGGGTAAAAGAGAATGTTGTTAAAAAATTACATTTAAAATATTTTGGTAAAAATGATAGTTTAATAGAAAATTTTGTATTTAAAGAGGATGCATGTAGAATAAGAGAAATGTTATTTGAGTGGTTAAAACAATTTAAGGATTATCAAATACAGTTCGTTGGAGATTGTTGTAGTTATGATTGGGTATTTTTAATGGAGTTGATAGGAGAGTGGGAAGAAACAGTAAGTTGTAGCGGGTCTTTATTAGAACACAAAAATTGTGAACATAAAGATTTTTGTCAAACAGGAAAAAGAAGATTTTGTTTAGGCTCACCAAAACTTCCTGATAATATCTCTCCAGTTCCAATAGATATCAATCAAATGATAGCTGGAATTGATATGACACAAAAAGAAGCATTTAATATGAATAGAGAAGAAATGGCAGCAGTATGTTTTGAAAATTTTAAAAAAGCTTCTTTAGAACATATAGATAAACATAATGCCCTTTGGAATGCCAAAACAATTAAAGAAATATATAATAAATTAAAATGCATAAAATAGTCTGTTTTGACACAGAAAAAGAAGCGATACAGATTCTTAAAAAGTTAGGTGTTTTTGTGCCAAAATATCGTGTAGATTATTACACAGCATCCATATGTATAAATAAAAACACAGGAGAAGAAATTGTTGGATGTGAAACTCCCCTTTTACAATATGGATGTTCTAGTTGTGATTATAAAGAAATAAAACCAAACAAATATTTTATAAAAGGATTCCCAATTGAAATAATAAAAAAAACAAAAGAAAATGTGTGAAGGCAAGTCTACAAATAAACTGCTCTATTTTGATACAGAAAAAGAGGCTATAAATTTTCTTAAAGAAAATAATATAAATCCAACATATCCACGCACACATTATATAGCTTCATTATGTATGGATAAAAATACAGGAGAAGAAGCTATTGGGTGTGAAACAGCAGGTCATAGTTTAACAGTCAGGTGTTCAGATTGCATTAGCTATAAACAAATAAAACCAAATAAATGGTTTATAGCTCCTCATCTTCATTATCTTCATTAACAGAATAAAATGGAAAAATTAATATATTTTGACACAGAAAAAGAAGCTAAACAATATCTTGAAGAAAATGGATATTCTTCAAGCTATAAAAATGGAAATTATTTCTCTGCAACACTTTGTATAAATAAAGAAGGAAAAGAATTTTTTGGATGTAGCCCTCACATTGATAAAGATTGTCCAACCTGTTCTGCCAATCTTAAATTGATAAAACCAAACAAATGGTTTATATATCCTTCCATAATTACTCAAGGAAAAGGACTTAACTAAAATTTCGTTGACCCAACATATTATTGCGCAAAATATAAGCAAATAGAATATGTGATGTAATTTGCTACAAATTATTTTTTGAAAAATTAATATTCATTTTTGATATCAAATATAAAAGCCTTTATAATACCCATAATGCCCCAAATTATTCCTATTCCCAAAGGAATTGTTATAATAAGCCCATAAGGAAGAAAACAAGCTGGGACTTCAATCATTGCAAAAAAAAGTGATATTAAAATTGCTGCCACCAAAAATACTATGCTAATTATAAGCATTGTCTGAATTTTTATAGATTTTTTATTGTAAATTGCTTTTTCCATATTATTATATATTTTATACAAAATTATAAATTATTTGTAAAAATACAAAACCTTTATTTATATATTTATATTTATAAAGTTTATCACCATTTTTATCCCCCAGCAACCCCCACCTGTGCGAAGCACGATATATCCCCTTCGATTATAAAACCCCCAAGCCAATATACCACCCCCCATTAAATAACAATTCTTTGAAACTTTTTTAACATTTTTTCGTATAATCTAATATATGTGAATGTTTTAATATTTATTAAATTATGAAAAATCCACTGATTAAAAAAGGATATAAGAAAACTATACTCGAATATATAAGATTAGAATTCATTGCATATTATTATCCACATGGTAAATACTACTACTATAAAACAGAAAATATCTTCGGTAAACCTATATGGAAAAAAATTAATAAAAATGTAGTTCTCGGAAATTGAGGAAAATTAAGATGAAAAAAGAATTCGTACTTTATGAAGAAGCATTGGCTTTAAAAAAATTAGGATTTAAAGAAGAATGTTTGGGATGGTGGGTTCATGATAAATTATTAACCTTAAAAGTGGGGGATAAATAATGGCACTTTACGGATACGCAAAAACAAAAAAACAATTATATTTCGACACAGAAAAAGAAGCTATAAACTATCTTAAAAAAAATGGATACTCCACAAAATATAAAGATAGAAATTATTTCCTAGCAACATTGTGTATAAATGCAGATGGAAAAGAATTTTTTGGATGTGGGGCTGAAGTTGATAGACACTGTGCAGATTGTACCGCTAACCTTACGTTTGTAAAACCTAATAAATGGTTTGTTACACCATTTTTGTATGCATATAGATAAAGTAAATTTAAGTGGGGGATTTAATATACGTCAGGTAAATCTACTTCCTTCCCAACTAACCCATGTGTACAATCATTTAAAAATTGAATCCTACCATTTTTTATAAATGAGTGGCATCTAAACGGAACAGAATTCTTGTTATCATCAAATTTATAACCGTGTATTAAAAATGATGGAGATAATGTTGGCTTATCATAATCATTATTCCAATTCCAACTATCAGTAAAAGCATGTTCCTGGTTACAACCTGGACAAATAAATATATATTGAAATTTTGTTTCGCTTACGGGTACTTTTTTTACTCTTGCCATCATAAAATAAATAGGGAGAATTTTACATAATTTATACAGGGAGAAATAACCTTATTTAAGACAGGGGAAAAAGTATATTTAAGCGGGGGAAATTAATAAGAAAAAAAAAGCAAATTTAAGAGGGGGAATATTGTATTTTTTAATTTGTAATTAGAGACACAATGTCCTATAAACTGTCCTAAATTTCATGCTTTTTTAAAACAAATTTCTATGTGTATTTTTGTGGTAAAAAGTGGTAAAAAATGGGCTTTTATAATATGCTTATAACGTGGTAGTTACACACTGCATTTTTATATAAATCTCGAAGATAACAATTTATCTCATTTTTAAATCTATCTGATTTAGACCTCTTTTTTAACAAAAAATAATTTCTGAAAATCAATACTGGGTGGGCCACATAATCCCCCACTCAAATCCACTTTTTTTCAACCATTCAAATTTCTCATTTTTCTAAAGAAACGATAAACTTTAATCCCCCACTCCAACCTACTTCTCTTCTCCTCTCTCCACTTTCTTCCACAAGAGAACAACTTTATTTTTCAAAAAATTATTAGTATTTTAAAACTTAAAAAAAGGGGGGTAATTTTTATTTAAGTGGGGGGTATAAAAAGGGGAGGTTTTCAGGCCTCCCGATTTCAATTATGAATAACAAAAAAGAAATTATATTAATTCAACAAACTTCCATTTTTCTCTCCAGTTTTTCCAGAACAAAGTATATGTCCAGCCATCATCAAAACCAGCATATCTTTCTCTAATTTTTTGTTCTTTAACATTAACAAATTTGAATCATTTTCCTGTCCAGTGAAAATCTGATTTAAATCCGTCAACCACTATGAAAGGGAATAAAGAAAACACTTTTCTTACTCTAAATTCATTAAGCATTATTCTTTGATGCTCATTGGATACATTTATTATTTGTTCTCCTTCCATATTATATTATACGTAAAATTTAAGAAAAAGTTTCAATTATTTGCCCCCACTTCAATAGGGAGAACTTATTTTATTTAAGTGGGGGAGAATTTAAAAATTTTTCAACAATTCAAATATTTTATTAAATAAAAATAAGAATTTCTCATGGGGAGAGTCAAAAAATTTTTAATAAAATTAAAAAAATATTTAATCTTTTTTATTTGTTGTAGTTGATTTAGATTTAATGAGCAATCCACATAGCCAAGTAAGGCATACAGCTTGCCACCAAGATAGTTTAGCTGCGAGATATCCGCCAGCAACGACACCTGGCAGAGCTGCAGGGATTGCAACAGGCCAAAGCCAAAAAACCAATGTTCCAGCTATAATAGCAAAGAATGAAATCATTAATATAATAAGCACGACTGCACCTATTCCCATTGTTAATTTAGTAAGATTGTCCATAATTTTGTTTTTTGGTTTATAATAAAAGAGTGCGCACATTTCTCTGACACAAATTTAAGAAAAGTTTCTCAAAAAAACAAACCCCACTTAAATTAAGTGGGGGAGAGGTTTATTGTTTTAAATAAAAACTTATAAGTCATCAAAAAGTGAGAGCATTGCAGATATAAACATAAACATTATTCCAACTGTTATTGGAATAAATACTATAATTGTATAAGGGGATTCAAAAGGCATTTTTAAAATAAATCCTAAAAGAAAACCTAATAATACTCCTGCTGCAACAAGGATTGCTCCACCTATAAAAATAAATTTTAATATTTTACATTTCATAGTTTCATTTATTTTTCCCACATTTCTTTTATTTTAATAACTGAGAAAGTTGGGAATTTTTCTACAACTAAATTTCCATCACTACATTTATAACTAACTTCATACATATCGTATGCGCAACTTCTGGATAAATCATTTACATTGCAATCTGCAGTATCGAATGTTGCTACTTCATACCCATGAACAGGTTTTTTATATTCTACTATTATTTTTTTAAGGTCTTCAAAACTCATAACTATTTGGTTTTGGTTGATAAAATTAATTGCATTTCTTTTCGAAAGAGATGAATTGGGGGTTTCTTGGGTCTTTTAATTCTTTTATAACCCACATCTTTCTTTCTTTTATATATTGATAGTTTCTCATTATATTTTTCAATCATAAACTGAATAAATGCCAGCATAAACACTTTATGAAGAGAAACTGTATATCGAGTTTTTCGTCCTTTTACACGAAATGATATTTGGTCACCTGGTTCAAGTTCCACCATAATGGTGTTTCCATATTCATCGGGAAGAATTAATTCTCGTGTTATGCGTTTATTTAGTTTTGTTGCCATTATTTTCTAACCATTTATCACGTTTATTTCTTGCTTCATCTAGTGATGAGGCAACAGTGGAGAATAATTCTCCATTTGTATGCCTATAGTCATATTGGAAAAATGTTTTATTTTTATGCTCAAATTCTTCGTATTGTTCTTGGCCTGGTGCACAGGTAGAACAACCTTTTTTATCTGTTTTCATATTCTTTTTTCCAATCTTCGATATATTTTTTAAGTTTATCTAAATCATTCTCATCTGATTCAGGATTAATTTTATTTTCAAGAATTGCACTTCTTAAAAAATAAGGCAAGCCGCTTTCTTCTGGATTAAATAATCCGTCATGTAATTCTGTTGTTGAATGTGGGTCATGGTCACTACCTATGAAAATTCCACCAAATACTTCAACAAGAGTTCTCATTATATTTTGTCCTTCTTCATCTGCCCCCATTGAAAACCACTTTGCTGGTCCTAATGCAGTTTTTGTTATTGTTGTAAACATGCTTCTACTATTTCCATCTGGTGTTTCAAAAGAAATTGTTGAAGCTTCCATAGTATCATGGAATGTTGCTTTTACATTTTTTACATTAAGATGATTTTCTAAAACAGTTTTTACATCATCTATTTTTGTATTAGCTCTTAAATAAGCATTTGTATCTACGCCCATAATTTTGTCTCCTAAATTTTTAAAGTTTATAATTATTTTATTTCAGATTGAACAAGTTCTATTACTTTAGGGTTTGCTAAATTTAGTTCTAATGATTTTTTTTCTGCTTCTCCAAAATCTTTTGCTGTAACAAAAAATTGATAGGCATTTTTTTTAGTAGTAATTTTAAATAATTTCATAATTTAAATTTTTAAAGTTTAACAATCATTTATTATTATAACGAATTAGATTTTTAAAGTAATGAAATTTTTACATATTGTGCCAATGGCGGCGTTCATTAAAGTATTGTTTCCATCTATCTCCGCCTAAATGTGATGGTTTTCCTTTGTGATATTGCCTTTCATCTATAATTACTGAAACAGCAAAAAATAACATCACTACTATCACTCCTATTAAAATAGCAATTAGTCCATCCATAATAATTTAAATTTTGATTATATTACTTATTTTTTATTTAATATATTATACGTAAAAAAATGAGATAAGTTACATAAAATGAGTAAATTAGATAAAAAATCCCCCGACTTGAACGCCCTTAAGCTGGTAAGTGGGGGATTAAAAAATTTAAAAAACAAAATGTCAAAAAACAAACCCTCTATTAGAGATAAATAGCAATTAATGATTTAATCGCTGAAATGTTTTTTTACATATATTATGTTTTACGTAAAAAAAACAAAAAAGTTTCAATTTTTTTTATTTTTTTAAAAATTTTCATCTAATTCAACAATTTTATCTTCTATTTCATATAGAATTTGAGAATCATATTCTTCTGGGATTGTATCGAGAAAATTTATGATATTTTTTGCACAGCGTATAATTTCATTAGAACTTTTTGCTCTAAGAAAATCATATTCTGTTGAAAGAACTTCCATCGCTAATGAAGGAGAATCTATCTGTTCACATAAATCTTTTATATCCTCATAAATCCTTTTTGCATATTTTAGACTCATAATTTTTTTATTTTTAAATATAGGAAAAAAATGAAAAATCATAGAAGGATATAAAAAAAATCCCCCACTTAAATTGAGTGGGGGATTGGGGTAAAAAGAATAGGAGAAAAAAGAAATGATTATTTATCAAACAGGTGATAATCTTTTACTTCAATATCAATAATTCGTCTTTCATCAGTATCGAAATAGAACATATCGTGAGCAATTTTATTTACAGGGATATCATAGCCAAGGTGTGCACATTCTAGTATTGTATCGGAACATCGAACATTTAATAATATTTCATAGTATCCTATATTAAACATTCCTTTGTTTTCGACATCACATTTTATTTCTGCGGTACCATAAGAGATATTTTGTATAATAGGATGCAATGTACTATCTATTTTGATATATGTAATACCTTTAATAATGGTGAATGTATTTCCACGGAATCCTATTACAGTATCATTATCTGGGACAATATCTTCAAGTTCTCTCATTTGAAACGCATCCAAGATGTGATGGAATACACTGTCATCAAAATATCCATATTCTTCATAATCGGATTGTTCAAAGCTTTTTATTTGCACAGATGCTTTCAAATCTGGGTCAAATAAGAAATCTTTTTTACAACCAAAAAATATGATGATTGCTATTAAGATTGCGAGTAATAATTTAAATTTTTTCATGATTTATCTTTCTTTTTTATAATTGGTGCATTTGGTCTTTTTGCACATTTAATTAATTTTGTAATTTTAACTATTTTACCAGATATATCAAAGATTTTATCCTTTACTTTTAAATCTTTTGCTTTAACCCAGCCTTTATCTGTTTTAACTAAATGATTATCTGACAACATTCCTTTTTCTAATTCAATAATTGTATTTTTCATGATATTTTATTTATATAACGAATAAATTTCTTAAAGTAATGAAATTTTTAATATTTTTTTAAAAAATTATCTAATTTCATAAATTGGATAAATAAGATAATCGCCAGTATATTCTAGCTCCATTCCAATATAATGGTTCATATCTTTATATCTTGGGTCTCCATGCTGGATTTCATTTCCTTTTTTATCTTTATGCTGAGTTTCATCTCTGAATGTTTTAAATCTTTTATCATTATCTAAAACTATATCATTATCTGGTCTATGACTATACTGTGCACGCCAATGAATTTCATGTAATGCTTCGGCTTGTGTATCACATTTTGCAATCAAATCCATTTTAATATCTTTACCAGTTTTGTCGATATTAATTTTAAAGACACCATATTTAATAAAGTTATTTAAATCAACTTTTGTATCTTTTGGAAAATATTTCTCAACCAAGAATTTTTTTCTTGCTTCAGCAGTTTCATTATCTGTTAATTTCTTTTCTGGGAGATTCTCATCTCCTTCTCTTTTAATAATGTCTGTCATGTTTATAATATTTTTTATAGATTTCTTGCAATTCTTTTCTCGCTCTCATAATTAAAACCTTAACTGTGTTTAAAGGTTTATTAAGCTCGAAAGCAATTTCTTCATATGCATATTCTTTAAAATATCTAAGTTCAATAACTTGTTTAAACTCTTCTTTTGTAAGTTTATCAATAAACATATGAATTTCTTCCTTCATTTCTTTCTGGGCTATTTTTTCCATAGCTGTTTTGCAGCCACTTCTTAATTCATTTTTATATGTATCAAAATCATTATTGTGTTTGTCTTCATCAATAGATTCGATAAATTCTTTTTGAGTTCTTAAATAATCTATGGCATGATTATGAGCAATTGTATACAGCCAAGTGCTAAATGCTTTTTTTCTAGGATTATATGTATTTAATTTTTCATATGCTTTCTGAAAAGTTTCAAATAATAAGTCCTCAGCAACCAGCTCGTCTTTTGTTAATCTACGCATATTATTTAAAATGTTGTATTTATACTTATTTAACAATTTTGCAAATGCATTATTTTTTTCTCTTTCGTTTTTTGTTGTAAGTACAAATTCAACTAAATTTTTATCTTCTTGAATATTAACAATTGATTTTGTTTCTAACATTTTGTTTTAAATTTTAAACTAATAATTAATTTTCAATAATAGCTAAGATATCAGTATTCTCAGCTGTTTCTAATGCAGCATTAGCTAATACTATTACTAACATGTTATCAGAAAATTTGAATTTCTGTAACATCTGATTCCAGGAGAATATTAAACTCATCTGGTCTAATTCTTCTATAGTTGTTAATTTTATTTTCATTGTCTTCATCTCCTTCGATGTATTTTATTTATTATTATAACGATTTATTTTTTTAAAGTAATGAGTTTTTTAATTTATTTATTATTTTTTCATCAAACTTTATTCTTAATAATTGAATATTATTTTTTTTACAAAAATCATTTTTTATTTTATCTTTTTCAATTCTTAATTTTAATCCATCATCTCCACCAAAATAAGGAATAGATTTATAATGTTGTTCGCCATCATATTCAATACACATATTTTGTTTTGGCAAATAGAAATCAAATGGCAATTTATTTTTTAATTTACAACCAATAAATTTTTTTTGAGTTTCAAACATAATTCCTTTTTTTGTTAAAAAATCAAATATCTTTTTTTCTCCTTTTGAACTTTTGCAATTTGGACACCCAACGCCAGATAAATGACTACCAGCACTTTGTTCAAATTCACCATGAATAGGACACATAATTTTTACCTTAGAATAGTGGTCCTTATAAACAACTAAAGAATAATCATATTTATTATCATGAGCCTCTTTTGCTCGTGAAATAAAAATATCAGTTGTAAGTTTTTGTGCTCCAGAACATTTTCTACAACCTTTTCCATTAAGATGACCATTTGGTTTTTGCTCCCAAATTCCATGTATAGGACATATAATTTTTATTTTGGTTCGATTATTAATATAATTTACCAAAGAATAGTCATATTTATTTCCATGAACTTTTTTGGCTTTTGCAATAAATTCTTCAGTATTACTTCTTAAACAATTTTTGAAAAAATTAATAAAACATTCTCTACATCCTTGACCAGATAAATGTTTTTCTGGCGATTGTATAAATACTCCATGTAAATTACAAACTATTTTAACTTTAATTTTGTTATTAATATAATTTACCAAAGAATAGTCATATTTATTTCCATGAATTTTTTGCGCTCTTTTAATAAATTCATTTGTAGATAATTTTTGAGTTAAACCTTTTTTTTCGTTTGCACAAATTGGACATCCACTTCCTCGTATGTGTGAATTGGCAGATTGCAAAAATTCTCCATGTATAAAACATATAATTTTTACTTTAGAATGTGCATTTTTATAAACAGTCAAAGAATAATTATATTTGTTCCCATGAATTTTTTGTGCTCTTTCAATAAATTTTTTTGTTTTCATATCAATTTCTTTATTATAAATATAATAAAAAATATGAAAACTTCTAACTCCTATGTTAAATCCTTTTGGAGTTGGTTGTGGATAGTGTTTTGGATATGGATAATCAATTTCCCATGGGTCATCAGCGGGGAGAGTTTTTATTTCTCTCTCAGTTTCTTCATCAGGGAGAACTTCTATCTCAGGGATAACTTCTGTATCTTCATCCCCCACGCAAATCGGGAGAGTTCTCCAATTGTAGTATTCTTCAAAAGAAGAAAATTCTATATAAGAAATTCCGCTCTTTCTATATCCATTATCTAATTTCATATTTCTTTAATATTATTTCAGTTTTATCTTTTTTATTATTTAGAACATCAAAAAGTTCTACCAGTTCTTCATATTCTAAGAGGGAGAGCCTAGCTATTACCTCTGAAATATTTTGTGTTGGCATTTGTATTGCATCCAGCAAAGTCTTCCATAATGTTGGAGACAATAAATAATGGAAAACTTCAGAATTATAATCATCAGCCTTTGCATAATAATATTTTAATTCTTTCTTAGTTAAGTCTTTAGGGATGGCCCTGCAGATTAAGTAATCGATGACACCTTTATTAACTTCATGCAAAAGAACTGGGAAATTTATTGCTTCACTTTTTATAGAAGCGTTGGGCCTATCTTGCTTCTCGAATTCAATTTTATTAATTCCTTGTGTTGTAAAATATACTAGTTCGTTCTTCCATAATTGGAAGCTAACGATTGCAATATATCTATCATAAAGGGACATTAATCTATCATCTAACTCATTAAGTTTGTCCCTAACTATATAATGACAAGATTTCCAGACATGCATTGATGACCCATGAACTAATCCATTTAATATAATTCGCTTCTGAATTTCTCGCTCTACGTATTTTATTCTATCTGGTGCAGGTTCTTCTATGTCTTCTTGCTGAGCATCGAAATCAATGTCTTCAATACCCGATTTTAATTTTGCCTGCAGGACCAAATGCTCAGGGACATCATAGATTTCTTTAATGGTATTTATAGCTAATCGTTCAAGCTGAGGCTTTAACCTTTTTTCAATCCTTGTTGTTATCACATATGCATTTTGAAATAAATTCAAGCAGCGTTTAAGCAAGCCGTCTTCTCCTAATTTATATTCATCTGGAAGTTTGTTCTTGAACAGTTCTTTGCATCTCGTGAATTCTTGTTGACCATATGATTGTCCATTCTTGGCATACAATTCGTTCTGAGCTAAACCAAAGGTACCATTATTGAGATGATTTATGATTGATATGTGTGGATGATATGGCATTTTTATCTTATTTTGAGTAGTCTCGCTACTTATATTTGGATTTATTTAACACTTATTTTATTATTTCAATTAAATTTAATTCTATAGCCTTATCTATTGCTATTGTATTAATCGGAAATTCATATTTCGCATTGATTCTATCAGAGAAAATCTCATATACTTGTCCTTTACCAAAATATGTGTTCCTAATTTTTTTAATTATATAATTTCCTTTCTTCATTTTTTTGCAACCAGGTATTTTAGTTGAAGTATCATCATAAAGCAACTTGATTTTTTCATTTGCTTTTAATTTTGGAGTTTGATAAATCTTATTATCGCCTCTTAATTCTGATATTTCGATTCCATTTAATATCATTTAACAAAATTAATTATTATTTTTTTTATTTACAAGTTTTTGCCCCCACTTAAATTTTCCTGGTCCTGCAGATTTAAGTGGGGGAGAGTTTTTATGCTTCTACTTTTTCTTTTTTCTTTTCTTCTTTAAAGACTTTTGGGAACATCCTTTTAACTTCACCCAATGTTAATAACTCAAATTCAGAGAATTTTTGCTCCAACAAGTGATTTCGCACAATATTATCATCAAAATTTTCTATAAGCTCGTCTTTCTCTTTTTTATTTTCTTTCTTATTATAATATTTCATGTCGTCTTTATCGACATCTTTAAGAGATTCTGGATAATAATACTTTACATACTTTCGTGCAGTTTCTGGAATAAGTGTGGATACTTTACCATAAATTCTTCTCATAAAACAATATTTGTTTGTAATGGTGTCGATTATTGTTACACCATCATTGTTATCTCCAGCTGTAAAATTTTCTCTCATGTAAGGTTCCTCTTCATTTAAGAAATGGAATCTTTCGTATCCTTTTCCACGTGGGAAGTCATCATCAGTAACAAGAGCCATTAAAAAAGTAACAGATGCTGTGAACATATCAATTGTTCTCATTTGATAATTTAATTTTTTTCCAAACAAGTGGCTATACTCACTTTTATTTCCTGTATTAAATTTAAGAACTTTAAGTGCGTTGTACAATGCACTCATACCGTATAACCATTGATGATGGAATGCAAGCACTGTATACTTACCTCGTCCAAACATTTTAATTCCACGTTTTTTTTCTTCACCTGACAACTCTAATGTGTCAACTGGATTTTTTGTTCTTATAAATACTTGATGTCTTTGTCCCATAATTATATTATTTTAATGGTTGATAATTCTAATCCTCTTTCAGATACTATAACAGATTTTGTGAAAGTTTCTGATTTCTCTGGAGCCAATCCATATGTATTAGCTGCATGCTTTAACGCTTCTGCTATGTTTTTAGCAATTTCTTTAATTTCGTTGTCATCAGAGATTGAATCCTCAAATTCAAGTTCTACGACAAATTTTACTTTTTTACTCATTTTGTTTTCTCCTTTTTTTGTTAATAAAAGCCCCCACTTAAACAGGGAGAGCTTGGTTAATAATTAAGTTTTTTTCCATATTCTTCATCGGTGATATTGCCTTCAATAAGATTTATTTTGGTACGCAAGATTTCAGTTAGTCTGTCCACTTCATCACCATCTAATGGTTCATCAGAGCCGTCTTTATAAAACTCAATGATTTTATAAAGTTCATCTGGGAAACCGAAGTCTTCGGCTTCTGATATAAGACCAGTTGTTTGAATTTTTTCTAATTCATTCATAAAATCATTATAAAATGTTGGGGCATCAAAAGCTATTGAAAAACAAGTGTTTTCATTATCATCTACTCCATCTTCATCAGTTTTCCATATAGACATTATGTAATTATCAGGATTTTCAATAACCCAAAAACATTCTGTTTCTTTTTTATCAGGTTTTCCTAAAAGTTCCGATAACTCATTTATGGTAGCTCCGAATTCAATACAGCTTCTGCCCATAATTTCTTTTTTTGCGTCTTTTAGTCTTTTGTACTTCATTTTGTTTTCTCCTTTTTTTAAGTTTTTGAGAGGGAGAATTGTTTATTCCCCCTATATAATCGCAAGTTTTTTAATTTCTAAATCTCCGCTGGTATAATCTGTCCCGTATTCTATTTGTTCAACTTTACCAATCATTACACCACCAGTTGATTGCACTACAACTCCATATTTTTTTGATAATATGGTAAGTTCTTTAATAAAATTATTATAATTATTTCTTATAATATTTTCATCTGCTTTTTTAATTTTCATTTTAATTTCTCCTTTTTATTGTTATAACGAATTGATTTTTTAAAGTAACGAAGTTCACGAAGTAATAATGAAAAAGTTTATCCCCCACTCAATTTAAGTGGGGGAGAGTTTTATTTTTTATTTTCAATGAATTCAGTTATTTCTTTAGCTTGTTCAAAGAGTTCGCCTTCTATTGCTATTTCTTTTGCTTTTTCCAATACATATATTGGCATATCTTCACAAATGTAATTTCTTTCAACAGCTAATTCAATCAATGTTTTTATAAAATCATTTTCTAATTCATCTTCATCAGCCTCACACAATCTATCACCAAGATAATAGTCTTCACCACCCTGTATGTCCAAAGCTAATTTATATGCTTCTGGGCTTCCACCTTTTGGGACATTTTCTTCAATTACGTTTCCACCTTCAATTACATATTCAGCTAAATTGTATCCAAAATCTTCATCAGCAAATCTTATTTCAAATCTTAATTTCGGAAACTTTTGTCCCAATAAAAGCATTATTACTGTTGGATGAGACCATGCTGTTTGAAATGTTAGCCAATCATCACCAAAGTTTGCATCATAAGCGCCCCACTTTGTCCCCCAATGTTTAATCCTCCAGTCATACCAGTTATCTGCCCCAAATTCTTTTAAATATTTATCAGATAATTCTTGGGTTAAATTTCTTGAAAAACCAAAATCTTCTTTTGCCTTTTCTTCTTTTGTTAGTTCTATTCCAGCTTCTTTTTTTTCTGCAATTTGGCGTGTTATTAAAGCAACTTCTTTCTCCTGCTTTTCATATTCTTCTTCAGATATGATTTTCATTGGTGAACGAGTGCCTCGTAGTTCTTCTGGCATAGGCAATATATTATCAAAATCAAATATATCTTCACCTTCATAATTGGTTTTAATAAGTTTAAAGAACTTATCAATTTCTTTTTGAGTTCCGTCAATTTTGACTTCTGTTGTTACATGATTTGGCATAATTTTTTTCTCCTTTTTTATTTATATAACGAATTAGTTTTTTAAAGTAATGAAATAATTTTATGCTACGCTACTGACCCTGCTGTAACATTGTCGTAAGGATGGGGAGACCTATCACTTAACAACAAATTGAATAATTTTAAGAAATCATCTTTTAATTTTTGCGGTACCTCTTCAGAAGAACGATGTCTAAAAAATACTGTAAAGGCTCCTTTCCATTCTCCAAAACTTATATATTCGCCTGTATCTTTATGTTTGAATGCCATCCCCCACGGACATTTGTATCCTTCGCCTCCTGGTGTCTCTACGACAGGGTTGTCAAATAGGCAAATAAGTCTATATAGTGCCAGGGCAGACGAGATAGATTTTGAAACTCTGGTGTAAGTTGGGTCATTAAAATAACCAAAATTTTCACGTCTATCAGGAATAAACTTTGCTTTTTTGGTTTTTCTACTTATACATAAATCGTAAGCAACATTCCCACATCCTCCACCATTTTCGTAATATTCTTCTGATTCTACAGGAATAAAAACTTCTTTTATCTTTTCTGCAGTTGAATAATCAGCTTTTCTGTCTGCAAAATATTCAGGCTGCACTAAGTATTCTCTTGTTTCCATGTTGTTTCTCCTTTTTTATTATTATAACGAATTAATTTTTTGAAGTAATGAAAAAATGCCCCCACTGAATTTAAGTGGGGGAGAATTTTAATTTTCTTCTTTATCTCCAAATGGCTACGACTTCATCCTCATAAACCTGTTTAACTTCTATTTGCTTTTTTTCTAAATCTATGGTATATAAATATACTATATCACCATGTATTGCTGTTGTTGGTTCATAAGCCCCAACTTTCCAAGCCATAAAATCATTTTCATCTGAGTTTTCAATAGATTCAATATCTCCATAAAGTATTCCACCCTCAAAAGAAGGTTCAGGTACCTTAAATTTAGGAATGGTATTATATTCTATAGCTCCCAACATAATAAGCCATCCTGATGCTTGACCTATATTATTCCTTATTTTACCTTCTTTAAGCCATTCTAAAAATTTCATTAAAGTTGGTTTTACACCTTCTGGATAGCCATCTGAATGACGATAAAAATATAATTTGCTACCTCTTTCTTTGATAATAATGTTTGCATGTGTTGACATAATTTTTTCTCCTTTTTTTTATTTTTATTATTATAACGAATTAATTTTTTGAAGTAATGAATTTAAATAATTTTATAAATGGATAAATTATTATACATAAACAACTTAACCAAAAATAAGGAAAAAATTGGTCTGGAATTTTCTCCTCATTAAACATATAATTAATAATTTTATAGTGCCACGATTCTTTCTCCAAGCGTATTGTTGTATCAGCATTTGACACGATAATCATAAGATATATTACCGAGATTATACCTAGTATAATATACATAAGATATGCTATATAATATATTGTATCCATATTTTTTAAATGCTTTTTAAAGATTTAAGAATATTAGTTTGAGTTTTTTCACCCATTCGGGAGAGTTGTGCAATTTTACCTTCTTCACAAACTTGTCTCAAAGTTGTCAAATCAACAACACCTAATTCATCATATAATCTGAATATAGTTTTAGGCCCAACTCCATCAAGTTTAATTAGGGAGAGGATGTCAATTGGATACTTTTTCTTTAATTGTTCAAGTTGTTTAATCTTACCAGTATTGATAAGTTCTATAACTTTCTTCTCAATTGTTGAACCAACTCCTTCTAATTCTGTAAGGGTTCCTTGTTTAGTAAGTGTTTCAATATTTTCTATTCCCGCTAAACTTTCAATAGCATTTTCATAAGCCAAGGCACGAAACTTTTCGCCAAGCATTCCCATAAATATGCTCATCATTTTTAATGCGTTTAAAATTGTTCTATTGTCCATTTTGTTTTAAATTTTGGTTTAACATTTATTTGATATAACGAATTAATTTTTTGAAGTAATGAATTTTGATAAACATTTTTTGCAAGTTACTTCAGATAGGTCCCCCTCGTAAACATTCAATGCTCCACCTTTATAGGTTTTCCCACACAATGGTCTTCTGTCTTCATCTGCAATATGTTTTGCGTGATTTCTATTTGCAGATGTCCATCTACTACAGCCGATATATATTAAAATTTTTTCTTTCATAAGAGGGAGAACTATTTTTTTTATATTGATATTGTTTTTCCTAATAATAAGTCATTTAATAAAAGTCTATTCTCATTCAAATAATTTTCTTCCTCAATAAAATGTGTTCCATTTTTGCCAGACAATCTTAATTTAAGATTTATTTTATGGCAATATTTATCAAGTTTTTTACCTTCTCGTGCTAAAACTAATATTTTTTCATTATTCCTTTTATCTATTATATATCCTGTGGTTTGCATTTTATTTAATTCTGTTTTCTGGTTTAACATAATCCATTCCTAAAAACTCAAAGACTTCTCTTTCTTCTACGAATGGAAATGGGTTGCTAAGTAATCTTAAAAAGCCATCAGTTTCTTTTACATATCCTGAGTTTAGATATTGGGCTTTTTGTATTTTGTCAAGTTCTTTTCCATCAACTTCATCAAGAACTTTGCGTAATGATTCTTGGTTTAATCGGTATCCTCTTTTTTTGGCAATGGCTCTCATCTTAATGTTGAACTTTTTGGAACCAATAAAATATAAGAGTGCGAAGGGGAGAGTTTCTTTTGTGGCACGAATTACATCAACCTGTTCTCCATCTATTCTATATTCTCTTTTATCGTTACCACCTTGTATGAGTTCACCAAATGGGAGTTTGGGCATTTCCTTTCCTACATAAATTACATCTAAATCATGTAAGTCTTCTTGCTTGCCCCTTCTTGCAGACCCAGCTAATAAAAAAGCTGAAGAGAAATGCTCTAATTTTGCGAATATGGTTAATGCTTTCTGTAAATTCATTATGGTTGATTTTTATATCCATAAAGCATGATGAAATCTAAAAGCATTTTTGTAGTGTACATATCCATATCTTCAAACGCTAAAAACTTATAAAATTCTTCTTCGTCTTCTTCCCAAGCGGGGAGAACTGTTATTTTATCATTTTCTACTTTTTTAATTTCAAATTCTTCACCATTTATATTAACCATTAATTCTAAAAGAGCTAATTCTATTATTTTTTTATCAGATTCTTTTACAACCAACTCAAGTTTGGTTTGTAAATCTTTTTCAGCTTTTGTTATTGTGTCTTTGGCTGCAACAATAATTTCTTGAACTTGTTTTTTATCCATTTTATTTATCCTTTTTATTGTTAATTTTTAAAGCAATAAGAATAGGGAGAGATTATCTTCCTGCTCCCATTTCATTGTTTGGCATACCACCATCTTCAACACCTTCAGATGGGTCAAATTCGCCTTCAAGAGTTCCAAATGGACATTCTTTATCATCTACAATATCGTCTAAATGGTCAAGGCATCCATCTTCAGACAAATTCCTAAGTAAATGTGGTATTGCTTTTTCCATAATTTGCTCATCAGTTGAGTCGGCATCGGCAACAACTCTGGTTGTTACGACAACAGTTACTAATTTTGCTTTTTTCATTTTTTTCTCCTTTTTTATTATATAACGAATTTAATTTTTAAAGTAATGAAAAATCCCCCACTTAAATTTATCTGGTTCTTCAGATTTAAGTGGGGGAGAGATTGTATTATTCAAACAGGTCAATTAATTCTTCTGCCTGCAATTTTTTCTTCAGTCGGGATACCAGTTTTTCAAGAAGTTTAGTCTTCTCATTTTCAACGCCTTTATCTTTCAGGGTAATTTTCAATTCAATCAATGTTTGCATTGGTGAAGACTTCTTCAGTTCTGTAAGATTTTTTGCAGTAGCTTTTCTTTTTGAGCCACCTTTTGTTTCAGCATTAACAATTGCTTTTTCAATCATTGACAGTTGCTTATCTACATCATCTGTGGACTTAATGATTTCAAGAACAGTGTTATCACTAATTTTTCCTTCAACAATTTTGTTTTGGACTGCCTTTGATGAATTTGCCAGTCTCAATACATTGGATACAAAAGAGGGAGAACGACCAATCTTCTTTGGGATTTCAACCTGTGTGAATCCGAAATTAATTAATCGTTGGCAAATTAATCCTTCTTCATACGCTGTCAGTTTTTTACCATCATTGCAAAGGATTAAATCCATGGTTCTTTGTTCTTCGTTGTATCCTTTTGGAGCTAGCATAACAGGGACACGAGCAATTTCAACTCCTTCTTCTATGGCTTTCTGAATTGCTATCAGTCTTCTGTGTCCATCAATCAGGATGAATTTTTCATCTGTGCTTCTGTCTTTGTATCCTCTTAGGGGATTCTTTAATCCATTTTCTACAATGGAGTTTTTAAGCTCTTCAATGTCCCCCAAGTCAATTCTAACGTTGAAACCTTCTTTGATAATGATGTTGCGTGGGTCAACCATCATAACATCTTTTCTTTTGGTGCTGTTTAGTTCTTTCATAAGTTTAATTAAATTTAAAGGGTTAATAAATCGGATTATACAACTTTTTTATAAAAATTTCAGATTGAATTGCTGGAGTTAAATCTTCAAATGCAAATGTCAAAAACTTATCAGAAAAACCCTTTTCCTTTAACACTTCTTTCCTGTCATCTAATGACATGTTTTCCCATTTTTCTTTTAAGAACTCACGTGTTTCTTTGTCTGTTATATCAGCTACTAATCTTATCTTTATCATGCTTTAAAGTTTTGTAATCATAAAATAATCAAAGTCTTTTATTTGCTCATATAATTCTTCAATTCTTAACTTTGTTGTTTCGTTGGTGTCATCTTCTTCATCAGTCAAAATCTGATTTAATTTATCAACGCTAAAAACTTTATCACCAATGGCTTCATTAGCATCAACAAACTCCTCATAACCTGCAATTCTTTCAAGAACATCAGAATATACCTGCCCACCAGAAATTTGAGCAACTTTTATAAATTCTATTGAATAAGCTGTTTTTTTCATTTTATTTTCTCCTTTTTATTATTATAACGAATTTAGTTTTTAAAGTAATGAATTAAACAATATTCATTATTTCAAAATACTCAACCAAATCATCAATGATTAAATCAAATCTTGGAACATAGTTATAAAAATTCTTGTCATAGTTCCAATAGTATCCGCCTTTTAAATCTGGTATCCTATTAGAACTTTCATATTTTTTATCAGTTATGTTCAGTCTCAATCTGTTGCTTTTTTCTTGCGTTAAAATATTAATGATTTTAACATCAATAACTGCATATTCCCCGCTTGTGCCTGCTGTATCAAAACGAATTTCGGCAGACAAATTATTCTTTTCGTTTTTGAGAATAATTGTAGTGCTAATTCTTTTGTGAATTTTAACAGGGAGATTTTTGATTAACTCCAAATAGAATTTTTCAGTAACTTCTTCTAATGAATATTTTTTACTTTTTTCAAACATGATTACTCCTTTTTATTTATTATAACGAATTGAATTTTTGAAGTAATGAAATAAAAAGCCCCCACCACTCTATTTAAGTGGGGGAGAAATTTATTATCTTGATTCTACCAAATCAAATTTTATTTCTGTAAATCCTTTTGGTTTTTCTTTTTCAATAGAGATTGTATCTCTTGCCCATGAACCAATTAATCCTTTTGGGTCTTTGTCTCTGAAATCTCCACCACCTCTGCCGTTTCCTTCGCAAGTTAAAAGAGGGAGAGGATGAATTCTCCAATCGTCAGAATCTTTTTTAACTTTGGACTTATCAACAAATTCTTTTTTGTCGTGGTTTACAATGAAAGGGAATTTTTTGTTGTGTGCTTTAATGGCTTTAATATCTTCTTTCTCACGTGGGGAAATTTTAAAAGAATCTTTTGCCAGACCATAAAGATTACTTTTTCTGTTTTTTTCCTCATCTGCATAATCCCCTGCCCAAACAATGCGGTTTTTGAACCATTTGCCACCCTTAATCAAAAGAGTTTCAACAGCATTAACAAAATTGTTTAGAAGCCATGAGTGCTCCATTAATTTAAGACCATTGCTATAATCGTGTGAGTATAGCCATTCTTTGTTATCCAGATTTACTGGTTTGTAATATTGACCCATAATTTTTTCTCCTTTTTTTAATTAATGAATTTTATTGTTATAACGAATTGAATTTTTGAAGTAATGGGATTATTCTTTTTCTCCTACAACTTTTCTTAATGTTTCAATAGCAATAGTTCTCATATTCTCAAAGTCTCCTTTTACATCTTTAACTGGAGTATCATCATCAAAAGCTTGTTCGCTAATATTTTCTAACGCTTCAATCATAATATCTACACCAGTCTCTACATCAGCTACCAATTTTTTAACAGTAGAGTTTGCAACGGGGAGACTTTCAAAAATTGTTTTAAAGTTTTTGGCAATTTCAGCAATAGCTTCAACTATATCTATACTCAAACCGTCATTGAAATTATAAAATTGAATAAGTCTATCGTATTCAATTAAAGCAATAGGGTTTTTTTCACTGCTTGAATCTGTTATTAAAATTCCTTTTAGTTTATTAGTGGTTTCTTCTTGTCTTTCTAATCTTAAATTATTTCTCATTTTTTCTCCTTTTTTATTATATAACGAATAAAAATTTTGAAGTAATGTTTTATTTATAATGAATATATTTAAAGTTTGGTTTTCCTATTTGTCCTACAAACTCACCAAAATAATCACCCTCATTTTCTTGTGAAATTTGTATTGTAAGCCAACCATTTTTGTCTTCACCAGATTTTTCATTCTCACAAAAAGTTAGGGAGAAGTCTAAACTGTCAATTATTTCGTAAACTTCATGTTCTGTATAAGTTGCTGTACCTGTTATTATGTTTAACAATAATTCATTTGCTCTTTTAAATTTGCTCAATGAATTTAAAAACTCAATAAATTTATTTTCACTTTTTAATATTTCAAACCTGTCAAAAATAAATCTCTGTAACTCAAGAGCAATGTTTAAGTTTCTTTCCTCATTGCCTAATAAATGTTTAAAGAATGTTTTATTTAATCCTGCAATCAAAATACCATACATTCCATCTTCAGATTTATAAACAAGAGTGTAAATAAATTTGCTTCGTTTTTTTAAAATAATGTTTTCGTCTTTTATTATTTTCATTATTTTAAAATATAGAATACATTATATAATCATCAGTATCCTCATTTGGTAAGCTATCAAGGTCTTTTTTAAGTGCCTCAATTACTTCTTTTGGGAGTTCAAGTTCTTCTGCTTTTTCAATAGCTTCTCTTATTGTATCAGCAGTAACTTCAATTTCACCGCCCCCACTTAAATTTAGATTGTCTAAAGAATCTTCGTGGGATAAAAAGAAGTTAAATAATTTATCATGGTCAGCCAAGTTAAAGCTTGGGACTTTTTCATATTTTATTTTTATTACTCTGTATGCTCTTAACATAATTTTTTCTCCTTTTTTTTATAAAACGAATTAGAAATTTAAAGTAATGAATTATTTATAATTTAAAATTTCAATCAACTGTTCTTTTTTATTCCAACAAATAATAACGCCTTTTTTTTCAGTATCTTCATCATCTTCAAAGACATCAGCGTTTGGGAAAAAAGTTAAATCATTCATAATTTCTATTTTGCCCCAATCTTCCTCTTTTTTTTCTATTTTTCTTATATCATCAAAGTAAAAATCTGGGCTTCTATGTATGACTTTAATTTTTGGTTTCATAGTGTTTTTATTTATATAACGAATTTAATTTTTAAAGTAACGAAGTTGACGAAGACATAATGATTTTATCTTATTCTTCCACCTAATTCATCATAGTCATCTGGTATATCTTCATAATTGCTAACAATAGTCTCAACTCCACCAACCATTGCATAAATTGTCGGCTCCTCAATATCCCCTTCAAAAATAGGGATAAGTCTCCAACGAGTTTGGTCTTTCAAAAGTATTACTAAACAAGTCTCCAAAGGTAAAACTTCAAAACTGTAATAATCTTCAGGATATTCTCCGTTCATATCAGCTACTTGAAAACCTAATAATTTTCTTCCATTTATTTCTAATTTCATAGCGTTTTTATTTATATAACGAATTTAATTTTTAAAGTAATGAAAATCCCCCCACTCAATTTAAGTGGGGGAGAGTTAATTTATTCTTTGCCTTTTTTAAGTTCTTCTTCAAATTGTTTCATGCCGTAGATGTCTTCAAAATACTCTTTAAAATTTCCGTCATCTGCTGAAAAATAATAGCCGTCAGTTATCAGCATTATATCAGCATTAAACTCAACAATACTGCCTATTTCTCCAAGCAATTTTATTGCCAACTGTACTTGCCACTCAAGATTTTGTACTCTACTTGAGCTTAACTCAAACGAAAGAAAGTCGCCAATCCTTTTAGGACAGGAGAGGTCAGCATCCCCATTAAATTTTTCTTTTGCAATTTTGTTGAAATCAACAAAAACTTTTTCGGCTTCTTTTGCTTTTTTTTCTGTTTCAAATGTAATACCTACTGATGAATAAGCTGGTTGTCCCATTGTTTTATATTTTAATTAATAAATAAGTTTATTCAAATTTTGCTTGTTTCTCTACACACTGTCCGTTTTCAAAAACCCATCTCCATTTTTCACCATCTTCACCAACCATTTCAATAAAACTGCCTTCCTTAACAAATGGTGCTATTGCTTTAAAAAATGAGCTTTCATTTCCTATTTTTTCTCCTTCAAAAAGAATATCTGTAATATAAAAATCTTCTTTTTCCCCTTCAATTTTTGTAATTAAATCAGAGATTTTCTCTATGTTTCCAGTTTTTTGAATTGCTTTTAAATGATTAACAACTTGAGCTTTGCTTAATACTTTAGGTATATTAACATCAGCAGACCAACCTAAATTATATAATGCTTCTTCCAATGTCTTAACATCTAAAATTTCTCTTTGAATATTATTAATCCATGATATTCTGCTTTGTGTTTGTGCAAACTCTTTTAAAGCCCTTAATGCTTCTGGATGGTTTTTGACTTTAATTTTAAAGTTGCTATCAGTTTGTCTCATACAGTAACCCATAATATTTCTCCTTTTTTTTATTTATATAACGAATTTAATTTTTAAAGTAATGAAATATCTTTTAATAATTCTTTTAAGAATTTTATAGTCATACTTTCTAAATTATTATGTAACCAATAACTATCATTTTTTAATCCACCATTCCACCCTATCATTCCATAATATTTACTTTGGTCTAATTCCCAAACTAAATCTGCATTATATTTTGTTATTTTATCAATTAAATTTTCTTTTGTCATTTGTTTTATTTATATAACGAATTATGTTTTTGAAGTAATGGAAAATCTTTGCATAAATTTAATTTGAATAATGTTTAAATTAACTTTACTTCATCAGGATATACTAATTGATAATCTATTTTTCCTTCACCTGTTTTTAAAACTAAAAGTTTTTCTCCATTTAGTTCATCAAAATCTATTACCTTATACGTTTTGTTGCTTTTGAAATGTTTGCCCCAATAGCTTAATTTTCTTTTTAATTTTCTTAACGGCTTTACCGAAGAACCAATTTTAATTGTTGTTTTCTTTTTAAATTTATTCATTTTTTTTTGTTTATAATTAATATTTTCTTTTTATTAATATAACGAAATAAAATTATAAAGTAATAAAAAAAACCCCCACTTAATTTAAGCGGGGGAGAGTTTTTTATTTTTCTTCCTTTTTTAAACTTTCTTCAAATTCTTTCATGCCATAGGTATTTTCAAAATGTTCTTTAAAGTCTCCTTCATCAGCACAAAAGTAATATCCGTCAGAGAGTATCATAATATCAGCATTAAATTCAACAATCCCGCCTATTTCTCCTAACAATTTTATTGCTAATTGTACTTGCCATTCACAATTTGGAGTTCTGCCTGAGCTTAACTCAAATGACACATAATCCCCTTCACGTCTTAAATCTGAAATATATGCATCTCCATTATACTTTTCTTGTGCAATCTTGTTGAAATCTTTAAAGATTTTTTCAGCTTCAATTGCTTTTTCTTCGGTTTCAAATGTAACGCCTACTGGCGAATAAGTTGCTTGTCCCATAATTTTCTCCTTTTTTTGTTTATATAACGAATTAAAATTTTAAAGTAATGAATTATACAACCCAATATATTGATGTAACATTTTCTTCATATCCGAAATGACATTCAAGTCCTATATTTTTAATTAATGAGGGGTGTTCATCTGTTATGCTTTGCAGGGAGAGAGGTTTAATTATAACTGCTAAATAATCCCCTGTCTCCAGATAATCAGATGACAATTTCATTATTGTATATGTTTTGCTATTTAGTTCAACATCAACTTCTGAAAAGTTTGTAGTATTTCTGTTTATTTTTGCCAAAATTTGTTTTGTTAATTTTTTAACAATTTCAAAAACTTTTGGCTCGTCTTTTTCTTTTAATAAAATATGTTGTGCCATTTTTTTAATTTTTAATTGTTTTCAAAATCAAGCCCGCTTAATATTTCTGTTACAAATTTATCTTTACCTCTATCAAAATAAATATGATAAACAGTTCCAGTTTTTGAATTTTCAATTTGAGCAGAAATTGTACCTTCCCTCAACACTGGTATTAATCCCGCAATAAGTTCTGAAGCTCTTGTTTTAGCTTCTGCGAAAGGTCCTTCAAAAGTTTCAATATAGTTTAACTCTTGCCCTTCGTTTAATGGCTGAATATAAAATAATTCTTTTTTCATAGCGTTTTTTTTATATAACGAATGGAAAATTTAAAGTAATGAAAAATTAAGGATTAATATAGTTTTCTATATATACTCTTTCTATATTGAATCCTTTATCAGTTAATTCTTCAATAAACTGGTCAGGATAATCAAATCCTTTATTGTAAAAGAGTTCAAATTTTTCTCTTAATAAATTCTCATTCATATCAGTTTTAACTAACATGATAACACTTTCTCCGTCAGTATCTACTAAATTGTAAATTTTGCGTTCATCTAATTGTGGAAGAGATTGAGTAATTTCATCAACGTGGTCTTCTTCAACGTATAAACCTGCACTTTCTTTCATTGCTTTTCTTTCTTCTTCATTTGAAGTGAAATAATCAATGAAATTTTCAATAATCATAAGTTTAATTTCTTCTGTTTTTTTCATAGCGTTTTTGTTTATATAACGAATTTAATTTTTAAAGTAATGGAAAACTATATTATTTCAATACCCTGTATATATTCAGGATATATAATTCTTTGTATCTGACTGCAATTTGTGCAATTAATATGAGCAGGGAGATAGCCATGTTCTTTGAAATTCTTAATCAAAATATCTTCAATATCTGTACCCTCAAAAGAATAAGTTACTTGTTCATCATCACAATCAAAACAATTAAAATGAATAACAAGTTCTTTGTCCTTATTTTCTTCTAACTTTTTGATTAAGTCTTTTTTGTTTTCAATTTTAATAAACATTATCCCTCCCCTTTAATCTTGTTCTTCTCTAAAATCTCCAACATAAATTTCTCCGATTTCTTCCATTCTTTTAATAGCTTCTTCAAGAGTGTCAAAATGCCCTACACTCCTGGTCTCCTCATCTTTCAGGTCTTTATATGTTTCTTCACCTGTTTCAGTATTAGTGGTTTGTTCCTCAACAATAATCCACAATTTGTAACTTTTCTTTTCCATTTTTTTTTTCTCCTTTTTAATGTATATAACGAATTAAAATTTTAAAGTAATGAATTTGCAGGGAGAGATTTTAATGTTTTAATAATTTCTCTTTCAAATTCATACGTAGGTCTATTATCAAACTTAGAATGATTAATACCTATATTATTTGCAATTCTTTCTAATGCTCTAATATATTTTATATCAGAAGAAAATTTATCAGATATATCATCAAACAATTTTTCATCACCTTTTAACCCTGCGTCAATCAACTGAAGAGTTAATGAAATATTGTTTTTTTCTTTCTCTATTTCTTTTAAATCAGAAATAAAATTGTTTAATCGCTTAGTGTTCATATTAATATAACGAATTTAATTTTTAAAGTAATGAAATTATTTTTTTGGCTCATTTAACAATTTTCTAATTATTTTACTTCCACCACTACAACAATCAATACTTTCCCAAAAATTTGCTCCAATTTCTTCACAAATTTCTTTAAAGTGAAGTGCAGTATCTCTAATTACTGCTTCAACTTCTTCTTTTTCTTCTTCAATATCTTTTTCATTATCAATAAAATCGTAGGGAGAAGAAGAAAACATTGAAACAGTATATTCAACACACTCCTTAATTATTTGTTTGCCATCTCCCTCCAATACGCTTTTTGGATACATTTTAAAATCTCCTTTTGTTAAATTATTAAAAACCCCCACTCAATTTAAGTGGGGGAGAGTTAATTTATTTTTCGCCTAAGACTTTTAAATTTTCTTTAGCAAACCCCATTTTTTCTACAACCTTTTGAATATCAGCTATTGCTTTATAGCTATCATATTCACTATCTCCTTTTGCTAATCCAAATCCTTCACCATCAAAACCGTCCATCAAAGTAGCGGGAGACAGCTCATAATTCGTAAACTTTTCAATATCAACTTTTCGGGTAAAAAGCATAGGGTCCAACCATTCTTTTGGATTCATGTTTTCAATATTGAAAAAATGCAAATGATGTCCGTGCAATTTCTTAATTAATCTTTTTTCAATTTCCTGCAAATCCAGCAAACAATCATCAACATATTTAGACATATCCCCGTAAGAATTATCTATATAAGCATCCTTTTTAAACTGGTCTGTCATAAAATCAGTATTTTTCAATTTGCTTAATATATTACCTTCAAACTTTGAGGATAAACACATTCTGAAGCACTGATACTGTATGCTTTCTAATACTTCATTTAAAACTGGTATAGCTTTGCCGTTTCTTATTTTCAAAGGAGCCAGTAAAAATCTGCCTTCATCGCTTACATAAATTTCTCCTTTAGGCACTGCATTTGAAATTTCAATTAATGCTTGTAATACCATTAAAGAATTTAGCTCATTGCCCTGTGTTTTGGTAAACCCTCCAACTTTTCTTTTGCTTTCATTTACAGGTATAATAAAACCTTTTTTCACAAGTTCATTAAATATTTCAAAATGATTAAACCCTTTGTCTTTTAATTCTTTGTGTTTGCCTTTATAAAACTCATCAAAAGTTTTGTGGTCAGCAAATTTATCCCAATTCGGATAAGAGCTTGTCGGGTCCAAATCAAACCACTCACAAGTCCAAAGTTTTGAAAATGGCTCATTCGCATATTTGTTATTAATTTCACAAATTTTCTGTAATTCATTTTGGGTGAAATTAGAGCCGTCTGTTTTTTTAATATTGTAATTCAATGTTCTTCCCATAATTTTAAATTTTTTTAGGTTAATAATTTTATTTATATAGCGAATTAAAATAATGAAGTAATGAATGTTGATATTAAACCTATTAAAAACACAACAACTAATATTAACAATCCATTTAATACTCCTTTTAATGCTTCTTTTCTCATAGCGTTTTGTTTATATAACGAAATTAATTTTAAAAGTAATGAAATTATTTATTAAAAGAGTCTTTCAATATTTTATAAAGTTTTCCTATTGTAGATTTTAAAACACGCTGTTCTTTTGCAAGTCTGTTTATTTCTCTTTTGTTTTGTGATATTTTATGTTGTGCATCAGAAAGTTCTCTTTCTATCATTAACTTGCACTTTTCATATACTTCTTTTTTAATATTCATAGTATTTTTTATTTATATAACGAATTTTAATTTTAAAGTAATGAAAAAATTTGACTTTTTGTAACTTTTTTTATATCTTTGCGTATAAAAGAAAAAATTAGACTATTTATATATTGCGAGGTGGAGCAGTGGTAGCTCGCCAGGCTCATAACCTGGAGGTCGTCTCAAACGGTTCGAACCCTACCCTCGCTACTAAATAAAACACTGAAATGAAAAACTTAAACTACATAGCAGTTGAGAGTGAACGTGAGGAGGAAAACTCTTTACATTGCTCTACTATTGGTTAAAGTGGAATCATATTCGGGAAAAAACCAAAGGGAGAGCAATTAATTTTGTTCTCCTTTTTTTATATATGCTCGGTTCGTCTAATTGGTTAGGATTTCAGACCTTAATCTGAAGATTGGGATTCAAGTTCCCAACCGAGTGCTTAATAATCAATTATTTATATTATTTTGAATTAGTAACTTCGTGGTCTGTTATTTCAGTATCAACTATTTCAGCTCCTTCAGTTTCAGAAATAAAATCATAATCCATTTCATTAATCACTTCAGATATTTCAATGCCTTCTTCAACTTCAATTATTAATCTTGCTTTAACTGTAACATATACTTTTCTCATTTTATTTTCTCCTTTTTGTTAATATAACGAATTAATAATTTAAAGTAATTAAATTTATTTATAATTAAGTATTTCAATTTGATTTTCTTCTTCATTCCAACAAATTATAATTCCCCTTCTTTCTTTAGCATTATAAATTTCATCGTCATCATTGGGAAGAAAAGTCAAATCATTTAAAATTTCTATTTTATCCCAATCGTTTTCTCTTTCTTCAATTTTTCTTATATCATCAAAGTAAAAATCTGGGCTTCTGTGAATAACTTTAATTTTTGGTTTCATAGTAATTTTTATTTATATAACGAATTGATTTTTTAAAGTAATGAAAGGGAGAATTTTAAGTTTCCATTTCTTCAATTTGTTCCAAAATTGCAATTAAGTGGTCAGTGCTTAATTCAGTAAAATTAATAGACGTCTGATATTCTGACATATATGAAATTTCAGCTACATCAAATCTTACTGTATCAATTACCTCATTAAATTGGTCATCAACTGCTGTGTAAGTAATGGGATGCTTTAGCGGAATGCCCTCATCTGCCATACCTGACATTTCAGCAATAACCATTATTCTGGCAACTTCATCATTGATTGCTTTAATTAATAAGGTTCTTAATTCTTCAAATCTTCTGTTAAAGTCTTCTGATTTTTCCATAAGTCAAAATTTTTATTTATATAACGAATTTAATTTTTAAAGTAATGAATTTAATTTATATCTTTTTTACCTTTTGAAATTTCATATCTTAAGTCATCAAACTTGTTCGCTTTTTCAAATATTGGTTTTGTTATTTTATCATTTAACAAACCCCTGTTTTCTTTAACAATTTCAATATAAGAGCCATATACCCACTCTAAAGCAAACTCAATCATTTTTATTTCTTCTGGTGTTAATCCCAATTTTCTTTTTTCCATAACCTTTTATTTATATAACGAATTTAATTTTTAAAGTAATGAAAAAGGGAGACTTAAACTTCAACAAACACTCTTTTATTCTTATCCCTGCTATAACCTAAAATCCCTTTTTTCTTTAATAACTCATTTGCTTTGCTTGCTTCACTACTTGCGGGTTGTACTCCATGTAATAATAAAGCAAAAGGTTCGCCCTGTTTTGATGCTAAACTATCATCGTGGTCTATTTCAAGCCATTTAGCTTCAGCTTCTTCTTCTGAAAATACAACTTCAGCATATCTTAAATTAAACTCATTTATTAATCTGTCGTGAGTTCCACCTTTTGAAGCAGTTAAAATAAAATTATCTGGTATTTCATTAATTCTTTTTACCCAAAACGGCAATGCTTTTGTATAAGCATAAAAAATTATATCTGGGAGTTTTTTAATAACTTCTAACCATGAATCAAAATACTCTTGTGAAAAAAAATCACCTGAAGTATGCAAACGAAATCTTAATGCGTATTTTACTTCAGTGTTTACAATAGAGTTATATATTAATTCTGTTAAATTATCAGCATGTTGTAACAATAAATAATTATACCATCTTAAAGCTCTTGCTTTTTTTCTTAATCCTTCACTACTTGCAGAAAAACATCTAAATTTTGTATATTTGCCGTCTGTTATTTTGCCCGTATATCTATCAGCTTTTGAAAGACAGAGTTTTGCGAAAGGACAACTATAACCTGCCACTAAATCAAAAATAGCTGTGAATTTGTTTATTTTAGCATTTCCAGTTGTAAATTTTAAATAATCCATATTCGTTTTTTGTCTTTATAACGAATTTGGAATTTAAAGTAATGAAAATATATTATTTAATTTTTTTTCAATATTCTGATTGTATTTAATTCTTATCATTTTTATATTATTTTTTACACAAAAATCATTTTTGATTTTATCTCTTTTTTGCGTTTCTTTTAAACCTTTTTCGCCTCCCCAAAAATTTATTGGCTCAAAATGTTGTCTTCCATCAAATTTTATACATATATTATATTTTGGAATATAGAAATCAAATTTATATTTTTTAATTTTTTTATATTTTTCAAAAATTTTATTATATTCGTAATCAATATTATTTTTTTCTAAAAAATTAATTATTTTAATTTCTCCTTTTGAAGTTTTACATTTTGGACATCCATGACCATTAAGATGACTTTTAGCTTTTTGTAAAAACTCTCCATGTTCTTTACAAATAATTATTACTTTTTTAAATGCTCCATCATATCTTGTTTTACAATAATCATATTTATTATTATGAATTTTAGTAGATTCTTTTATAAATTCTTCTGTTGTTTTCTTTTTATTTCCACTACATCTTGCACATCCGAAACCTTTTTTGTGATGTTTTGGGGATTGATAAAAAGACCCGTGTTTTTTGCAAATTATTTCCACTTTAGTATTAATATTAATATAATTAACTTTTGAATAATCATATTTATTTCCGTGAACATGTTTGAATTGATTTATAATTTTTTCATTAGTTAATTTTATGTTTCCTGCACAATAAGGACATCCTTGTTTTTTATTATAATGTTTAAGCGGAGCTTGTTTAAATTCTCCATGTTCTTTACAAATAATTATAACAGGTGTAAAACAATCTATATAAACAGATTTTGAATAATCATATCTATTCCCATGAACTTTTTTACAATTATCTATAAATTGTTTTTGAGTAAATTTTATTTTTTTCATTTGTATATTTTATTATAAATATACAAAAAAAACAAAAGTGGAGAGGTGGCAAATCCACTTAATAACAGCATTATCCATTAACTTCTTTAAAAAGTTTATTCAGTTCATCCTCCGTCATTTCTTTAATACCGCTACGCTTTTTAAGAATTAATGCTTTTACAAACTTTATTTTTTTTACTACATTAGTAAAAAGTTCATATTCTAATTCAATCAAAGCATCAGACAAATGACTTTGCATAACTATATCAATATCAAGTTTCATAACTTTTATTTTATATAACGAATTGAAATTTTAAAGTAACGAAGTTTCCGAAGGAATAATGAAAAAAGGGACTAAAAAATCTAGTCCCCAACAAACAAAAAAATATATGATTATTATAATCCTTAATAAAACTATCACAGAAAAATTAAGGATTGTATGAGGGGCAGGAGTTGAACACTGCGACACACAGCTTTTCGGACTGTTGCTCTACCACTGAGCTACCCCCACTTAAATAAGGTTCACTAAAAATATAAAAAGTTTTTCTTGAAAAATAAAGGAAAATTTAAAAAAATTTTTTATAAATCAACTAAGTATCCATCAGTTTCACAATTTGGGCAACCAAAGAAAAAACCGCCCTCATCTTCAAATTGTTTTAGTGGTTCAATACCTGCTTTATCAGGATATTCTTTTGCATTTATCTGGGGATTTAAGTCTTCAAATATCCCCTCACAATTATTACATTTACATAGTTTCATGCTGTTTTTTATTTATATAACGAATTTAATTTTTAAAGTAACGAAGTTTCTGAAAGAATAATGAAAAGGGAGAGCCTACTTTGTAAGCTCTTCCAAAAATCCTTTTGCCATTTCAATAGCTTCATCATAATCATAAGCTACATCATAGTCATCAGATATGTCATTGCCGTCTTTGTCAATTTCAACAAATGCAAACCAATTATTATTACCCCACCCGTCATGTTCACTTAATTTATTCAGGTCTTTATCTTTAAGGTCTCTTTCCAATGCTTCAGTTACAGCTTGTTCATTTTTAAACACATCACCATCTTCTTCAAAACACACTCTAATTTCGCCCCTTGTTTCAATGCTGATAATTCTGCCTTTATGTTCAACTGTGGCTATTTGTCCGTCTCCTTTATACCAGAACGAATCCTTTTTGTCTTCACCTAATTTTGATACTATTGTATTTACTTTCATGTTATTTGTTTTTTTATTTATAAAAGCCCCCACTCAATTTAAGTGGGGGAGAGTTTTTATTTTTTATTCTTCAAATTCTTCACCGTTCCCAAAAATCGTTTTGTCATTCTCATATACTTCTATTGTTGAGCAACCACCATTTTCTTCAACTGTCATTTGTTCCTCAACATTATCCATTTTTTAGCACTCAACATTCATGTCGCCTTCTTCAGCTAACAAATCAAATATATCATCAGCACAATTAACTTTACCTGCTTTAATTGCGTCTAATACTTTTTGTTCCTGGTCAGGTTCAACTGTTACCTGTTCCCATGTTGTAATTTTAAATTGAAATTTTATATTATTTTCTCCTTTTTATTTATATAACGAATTAAACTTTTAAAGTAATGAAATATAAAAGCCCCCACTCTATTTAAGTGGGGGAGAATTTTAATAATCTATTTCGGGAGATGTAACAAATCCTTTATGACAAAAACCTGTTATATTAGAAATTTCATCACTAATAAACTCATTAATTTCATATCCGTCTTCTATGTCTTCAGGGACTTCTATTTCTAACTCTTCAGGCAAATTAATATCTTCTCCGTCTGTGTCATAAATTATATCAGTAACAAGATATTTCATATTATTTTCTCCTTTTTATTTATATAACGAATTAAACTTTTAAAGTAATAGGTTTGTCAATTTTTTTGACTTCAACTTTATCTCTATAAGATATGTTTCTATATCTTATTTTTTCAGCCATTTTATTAGCTTTCTTTTCATCAACAAATTTCTTTACAGCCCAACTATCAGAATAATAGATATATTTAAAGCCATATTTTGTATTTTTAACAAAGTATCCAACTCCGTCAATATATATTACATAGAAAAATGGAAATTCTTTTTCAACTTTTTCTTTTTTAGTTTTAACATTAAGATAATGTCTCATATTTTTGAGAGCATATTCACCCATGCAAAAATCAAAACTGTATCTTACTTTTGTCCCTTTGTAATACTCATCAAATTTTTTGATAACTTCAACCAATTCTTCAGTCGTCTTTGGCATTTCTGAAGGGAGAGCTTCTTTTTTTGCTTCTTTAAGTTCTTTGTCATATAAACTTTCCCAAACAAATATTCTAACTCTTATATGATATTCAGCAAGTTCTTCAACTGTCTTTGCATTTTTTATACCATACATATAAACATTTTTAAAAGCTCCAAATGATGTCCCGCTTGTGTGTTTACCATATAAAGCAATAGCAGAAAAGTACCCAAATCTTTTGTCAGAATAAACGTCCCAATCAGGGGTTTCTTCTAATGTCTTTTTATTTCTTTCAATTAAACTATCTCTATATTCTGTTAAACTTTTTTCAAAGTCTTCTTTTGTTGCAATAGTTTTGCCATTTGAAAAATATGTACTAACGCCCCAACTTCGGCTTCTTCTTTCTTTGCCCCTTTTGCCATAAGAAACATCGAAAACATTATTATCCCCAGAAAGTATCATAGGCACAAATTGATTTTCGCCTACTTTGATAAATTGTTTGTCGTAAATAATATGATAACTCATGTTCGCTCCTTTTTTTTATTATAACGAATTAATATTTTAAAGTAACGAAGTTTGCGAAGTAATATTAAAAGTTTATAGTTTTTGTTCTTCCTAACAAAGTAAATTTACTTTTATCTCCAAGATATGTTAAACGAATATTTATTGCCATTCTTACAGCATCTTCCAAATTGTTAGCTACAAAATAAACTTTGCTTAAACTTCCAATCGTAAATCTAACATAAAATTTTAGACGTTCAATATCCAAACTATCATCTTTGTATTTTTCAATCCTATATGATATTTCTTCCCTTTTCAAATAATCTTTAACAGTTCCGTTAAAATCTAATGTTTTTGTCCTAAAATTCCACCAATGAATTATTAAATTAGAATTTAAAATTCTTTTAATTTCATCTTTATTATGCTTTTCCATTGTTTGCTCCTTTTTTTGTTTGTATAACGAATTTGTTTTTTAAAGCAATGAAAAGGGAGAATCCCTCTTAAACTAAAGAGGGAGACTTCTTTTTATCATATATTTTGTAAACTTTTTCATGGTCAAAGAAAAACATATCGCCTGTAACTTCTTTTAAAAAATTCTGCAATATAGTTTTAAAGCCATTTTTCATTTTGCCATTTTCAGCTCTGCCTTTTAAAACCATAGCCCGAAGTAGCCAAGTCAATACATCAACTTGTCCGCAAACTTTCTCGCTTGTTTTCTTAAATTTAATTTCTTTATCCCAGAAACGAAAACTTGCAACTGAAAAGCCATCAAATTTATATACCATGTTTATAGTTTTAAAAGTCGCCTTAAATCTTTCTTGCAATTCTTCAAACGTATAGTCTTTTACAAATTGTTCAACTATATCGCCCCACTCATTAAAAGCTGTTTTGTAAACCATAGGGAGAAAGTAACAAGGATTTTCAACTAATCCAATTTCACAAGCCCTATTATAAACATCAAGTAAAAATTTGCTATCACCTTCAACACTACCAGAAAGAGGCATTAAAGGAATAAGCATAACAGCCCTGCCGTCTTTTGTTTTATATAAATCATTATATAAATCATCAACATAAATTCTGTTTTTCATAAATTTTGGTTCATCAACATTGCCAAACGCAACCCAGAATTTATTATCTCCTGCACCCCAACCTTTACAAAGCAAAACGCCACTCTGTAAATCTGTGTTAGTTCTTTGCTCAATAGGTAATTTTTTAGGAGACTGCTTTTTCTTTTCAAGCCCTTTAATAATAACTTTTTGCTTCTCTGTTATTTCTGCCCTGTTTCCTAACTCATCTCCAGACTGAACATATTTAATCTTATCAATATTTTCCTCAATGAATTTTGCAATTAATTGCATTTGTTCTTCAGATGTTCTGCCAAAAGCAACATCAACCTGAAATAAACCTACTTCAGTCCAGTGATTAAACATATCTTTAAGCTCCTGGAGCTCTAAATCCCTGTCGTCAGGTTTTAGGTGTCGTTGATGAGATTTTACATTTGTATTAATGTCATTCAACCAATCAATATTATGTTTCTCCATTGTAAAATCGGTCTCAATACCCATATCTTTAAGAATAGCATTAACTTTTTGTATTTCGCTATCCTCTTCAGTTTTTAATTTTATAAATACTAATTGTCCCATAATGTTTGTGTTTTTTATTATATAACGAATTTAATTTTTAAAGTAATGATATTTATTCTTTTATGAAATAGCCATAAACACATCTTGTCCCCCCACGTGAACAATCGTAAGTATCATGTATAACTCCGTCTATCATAGCAGTTAGATGTTTAGATGTTCTTACAATTAATCTGCCATTTGGCAGTTCATCTGCCCTTAAATGTACTTTACAACCCTGTCCTATAAACATTGTAGGTACCCATTTCCACCCTATACTCTTCAAATATTTTTCGTAAGTTACTCTAAAAACTCCATTCCTGGAATTAGATGTTTTACGTTTTCTTTTTCCTGTTCTTTCTCTTTCTGCTAATAAATTTAAAGTATTATAAACTTCTTTATAATCTTTTCCTGTGGTTATTGCTATTGAACGAGTTACACAATCCCTTACTTTTTCGGCTTTAAAATATTCACTTCTGCCACCGTCATTATATTGAAATTTTTGTGCAAAGGAATAATGCTCTCCATTTTTATAGCCAATTTCTGACCAAATTATTTTTTCTTCCATTTGTTTTGTTTTTATTATATAACGAATTTAATTTTTAAAGTAATGAAATTTTAACGTTGTCCAAAGCGTCCTTTATCTATCCAAATTATCAATTCATTTTCGCTTGGTCTTAACATAACTGAACATTTTTTTGATAAAAGATAATTAACTATCTCATTCCTTTTTTTTGTGGAATATTCAAATTCCTCTAAATGTTCATATTTTATTCCTTCAATTTTGCTGTGCCAATATCCTATTTTTATTTTTTTCATTTGTTTTTATTTATATAACGAATTTAATTTTAAAAGTAATGAAATTCTACTTTAACTACAAAAAAAATATATTTAAAGTAACAATTAAAATGAAAAAAGAGGAGGACTTTCACCTCCTCCAAAAACAAACAAACAGGCAATTTGTCCCAGAACGGGACTGAAAAGTTCTTTTATATCTTTAATCTGAACAACGCTTTTCTGTTTTCAGCATATCAGCTTCATAATTTTGAAGTATTAACGAAATTTCATCTATTGTGTCTTCATCCAATTCTTCATACGCAACTGAAAATTCATCAACTTCTGTTTCGTGAACATACGTAACAACATCAACATCATTATTATTAAATCTTTCAATCAGGGAGAAATTGTCTTTTCCTATTGTAGCATAAACAGGAGAGTTTTCTGATTCCAGTTCACCCATAGAAATACTACCCCATTCTTCAATAATTCTTTTTATTTCTGAAATTTTTTGTTCCTTAATATCTACTTCATGCCCAATTTCAACAACTTCTATCATTCCTTCATCATCAATATTGCCATTAATTAATGCTTCTAAAATGTCTTTTGTGGTAGGAGATTTTTCTCCAACATACTTAATTTTAAATTCTTTTTTCATAGCTTTTGTTTTTATTTATTATAACGAATTATTATTTTAAAGTAATGAATTTATGCTCCGCAACTTTCTAAAATATCATCAACTTCTTCCTGGTCATTCGGGGAGAGTTTTTTGTAATAGCTTTGAAATTTATCTTTCAACGCTAAACATTCATCATCTTTACCCTCTCTTAAAAGTTCTTCAGCATCTAAAAACATTTGTGCAACTTCATCAGCTTCCAAAACTATATTTACATCAGGGTAAATTTTTTTTACAGTATCAATTAAAACTTTTCTGTCCTTTTCATCAGGACTAAAAAGTTCTAAACGTCTGCCACCTGGGCCCCAAATGTCTATTGAAAGGTCTGCAAAGTGGTCAAAAAACATTCTTTTGTATTCTTTATAAAAAAATATAGCCGTAACATTTGAGCCAACTTGAATAACACATTTGTATTTGCCTAATTTAACTTCCCCAAAAACATCATTTTGGGTAACTTTTTCAATTAATCTTTTTAAATATCCCATGATTTTTGTTTTTGTTTATATAACGAATTTAATTTTTAAAGTAATGAAATTTATGTCAATAATGTAAATTATTTTAATTTCTCCACCAACGATAATATTGCGTTAACAGTTTTTTCATTTTCAAATAACTCTTTATCTACTTCTATTACATAATCAATATTAAATGTCTTTTTTTTCTTCCCTGTCTTCAGATTCATGTCCAATATTAATAAGTTATGCACCATGTTTTACCATGCACACATAAACACTATACTTTGACCATGAACAACAAAAAACTGTCCATCCCGAAAATTCAGGAAATTCAATTTCTGTTAAATCTTCTGTAGTTTTATTCTTCCTGATATTTGTTGTGTTTTTATTTGCTTCCAATACGATACAAGGTATATCATTTTTATTACTACCAGTAGCCGAAATTTTACCCCATTTATTTTTTGTGTCAATACAAAAAGCTATTACATTATCTGATTTTTGATAAGTAATACAATTGTTTACAGAAATAGCACCTTGATAAGTAACACGGTGCATAACAACAGGTATATTTAATACCTGTGTTTCAGTGTTATTCAAGTTTTCTACTTTTTTCATCTTTATTTGTATTTTGATTGTTTATACTATTTAATCAGGCACTAAACATATCTGTTGGATTGTGTTTGTAAGTTTTATGATTTCAATTTTTTTCATTGTATCTATATAATGAATAAAAATTATGAAATAATGAATTAATATGTAACTTATAGCTCATCAAGCACATTAATAATTTCCTGTGAATAATCATCAATTAATTCATCAGTCATTAATTCATACCTACTATAAGGTAATTCTTTTTCAAATTTTTCAACTGCATTTTTAAATTTTTTTACATCATCAGTTGAGAAAGTTCTACTCATTGTATCAGATGAATGTTTGTCTATTGCTGTAATTGTTAGTAAATCCATAGCTTTTTTTATTTATATACCGAATTAAAATTTTAAAGTAATAAAAATCCCCCCACTCAAATTAAGGGGGAGAGTTCTTTTAATCTTCGTCTGGCAGTTCAGCAATTTCTTTTTCGCCTTCTTCGTGTTCTATTGCCCTGTCATTCCAGGTAATTATTTCATATTTTTTGCCTTCATATTCAAAAACTTCTGCATCGCCTGCATTTGAGTTTGTTTGACTTTCATCAATAGGATAATCATATAAAAATTCTCCATTTTCTAAAACGTCTTGAATGTTTGGTTTCATAGTGTTTTTTTGTTTATATAACGAATAAAAATTTTGAAGTAATGAATTATTACTCAAATTCAAAACTTATTTCAGTAACATACATATCAGCATCATCAAAACCTGGATTTATCATTTTAAGATAATAAATATCAAAATATCCGAATGTATCTTCTTTTTTTGAATTAAACATGAAATTATAATCACAAGGTTTATTATCAAAATTTGTGCAATCTTCTCCTTTAATTTCTTCATTAAAAATTTTGCTCAACTCTTGATTTAAGGTTTTTGATGAAAATCTTTTGCCAACAAGTTCTTCTAATTTGGCTACTATTGTTTTTTGAATATCTGTCATAATTCTTTTGTTTATATAACGAATTAAAAATTTAAAGTAATGAAATTAAACTCTGCCTCTTTTTTCAGCACAAGTATAACACATATCTTCATTTTCTATAAGCCCTGAAGTTTTGCCACATTTAACACAAAATCTGTCATTGTTAATATTATCAAACCAAATAGTCAGGGAGTCTTTTATTTCATCATCTTTGACAAAAATATCAACAATTACACCGAGTTCATCTTTATCATTTTTTATATCAACAATATCGGTATCACTAACTTTTTCATTTAAAAAATCTTTGATAATATCAACAATTTCTATTGCCCCGTCTTCGCCAACTATAAGGTCAGCAACTTCTTTTTCATCTAGAAACAATGTATATGTTTCTTTTTCGTTGCCGTCATAAGTAATTACATTTTTTGCCATAGTGTTTTTATTTATATAACGAATAAAATTTTTAAAGTAATGAAATTGTTTATTAATTTTAGTAGCTTGTTTCAGCAGTTACTTCCCACCACCCACTATAACTAATGCCTTCTTCTCCTTTTTCAATATCTGTATCGTGCATAAAAACATTGTCGCACAATTCTCCAGATGTATAACCTTCAACCCTCATTTCATTTATTCTTTTTTCAGCACTTTCCTCAAGTGCCTCTTTGTGATGGTCTAAAATTTCTCCTTCTTCATCTCGCCACCACCTATAAGTAATTATGATTTTCTTTTCCATAATATTTATATTTTTTAGTTAATTAAAATCATTTCCATTTGGTCTTTAATAATATCAATAACCACATCAACCTCTTTAATACCGCTTATATGAAAATTCCATTTACCACTATATCTGTTTACACCTATAATTTTTTCATCTGCTAAAGAGGGATTATCAAATTTTGTAAAAACTGAATAACAATAATTGTTATCTTCATCAACTTTAATTTTTAAATTTCCTGCAATAGTTCTTAAATTATAAGGATAACGATTATCAACTTTTTCTGCTCCGAGTTCAGTAATCATAGCAGTAACTTTTTTTACAAATTCTTTGCTTCTTTTTGCTGTTATTGTTTTTCTCATATCGTTTTTTTGTTTATATAACGAATTTATTTTTTAAAGTAATGAAGTTTATTTTTTAATTCCATGACTTTCAGGATAATTTTCAAATTCGCCCATATTGTCCCATTCATCTAATAGTGTTTCAGGATGTTGCCAATCACAAAATTCAAATAATACTTCAGCTAATATTTCAGGGATTCCATTTACTCCCAATTCCTCAAAATGTTCTTTAGCCAAATTTACAAAATCCTGATAAGTATAACCTACGCCCTCTGTATAAAATTCTGCGTCATCTAATTCAGGGATATAACATACTTCATTTGTTTTTTCGCAAAATGCTTCAAAGTTTTTGTAAATATATCCCTGTTGAAAAAATTCTTTTTCAATTTTGCCGTTTTCGTGGATTTTACCAACTGTATCTAAATATGCCATAATGTTTTTATTTATATAACGAATTATTCTTTTAAAGTAATGAGTTTATATAAGTTTAATTTTTTGCATTTGGTACAACGCCAACCCTCTTTTCCTAAAAACCTTACACTTAAAAGTGCTTCCGCTTTACAACACGGACTTATGTTTCGTTTTTTATCCATTATATAATATAACGAATTAAAAGGGAGAAGTAATGAATTATCCAAAAACAACTTCGCCCATAACTGCCAACTGAAACCAAATATCTGCATCGTTTGCATCATCTTCTTCTTTCAAAATATTGGCAAATATATACTGATAATCTTTTAATAAAATTTCTTCAGCTTTTTTAATGCTTTCAAGGTTTATTTCGCCCAATTTTTCATTTTCATTTTCAATATCAAATATCTCAATAGTTTTACCTTTTTGAATAGCTGTAAAAAATGCTTCACTTAAACAGGGTTTTTCTTCTGTTTTATGTTCAGATATAAGTTTAGTATTTTTTTCATCTATCAAATACCAATAATTTGAACCGCCCTCTAAAGCAGTTATAATTAAATTTTCTCGTGCTTTATCATTTAATTTCATAGTGGTTGTTTTTATTTATATAACGAATATTATTTTTAAAGTAATGAAAAAAAGGATACAAAAAATTGTATCCTTTTCAAACCAGGCTCCCCTTTATTACAGGGGAGAATTGAACTTAAACAAGCGAAATAGAAACAGGACTATATTGGTCAAGATAGTATCAACTACTAATATTTTTCTGTATTTTATTTTATACATTCTTACTACCCTTCGTATTGCTTTTTTTATTGCCACTTCGTAAGCAATAAAAACCAGGACTAAAGTTGTTACAATCATTGGTACGATAGAATCTATTATATAAAACATATTTATTTTTCTCCTATTTTAAAATTAATTTTTTACTTTTCTTTTGTGGGACAGGCCCATTAAGCGTTCAGTATTTTGATTATGCCTGAATTTTCTTACGGCTTTAATCATTTCTTTGTCTTCTTTAGTGTGCTTTTTTCTTCTCATGACTTTTAATAAATTATTATTTTTAATCCCATATTATCAGTACGTATATTCATTAATGCTTTTCCAACTTTATTGGCTAATTCTATTTCATCATCAGTTAAATACTCCAGAAAATCACCAATTCCTGTTAGAAACTCATCAAAACTTTCAACTACAATACCTGCTGTTGTATCTCCAAACATCCCTCGTCCTGAATAATCTTTTCTTAATTCAACATCTATTGACATTGATAGAGCTTCTTCAAAAGCTTGTGCATATTCCAATTTCATTATACTTTTCCTCTACGTTTTTTAGTTTTTGTACTTTTTGCTAAAGCAATTTGTTCTGTAAAATCGGCAGGATTTTTACCTTCTGCTTTTAATTTTCTTGTAAGTTTTCTGCCTGGAAAATTTTTTCTTTTCATAGTTTGTTTAAATTTTAAGTTTAACAATTATTTATTATTATAACGAATTATTTTTTTAAAGTAATGAAATTTACCAGTCAAAAAAACCTTTAGATTTTAACTCAACTTTTGACTTAATCCATTTTAACACTTCATCAGCATAATAACAAGTAGATAAGTCTTCCAAATAATCCCTCAATTCTCTTTCTGCGTTTTCGCTATTTATATCAACCTCTAACCTATCCCATTCTTTAGCGTTTTTCTGACTTGTCTTTCTGCTTGAACCTTCCGAAAAGTCCCATTCTTTAGCTATTACAATAGCTTTTGTCGGAGTAGTCTTTGCGGTTATTACTCCGCCTTTGCAATATTCACCAATTTTAAAAGTTTTTTCTGCCATAGTGTTTTTATTTATATAACGAATTGTTTTTTTAAAGTAATGAATTATATATTTTCAAACGGGTCCCAAGAAAATATTTGATAATCTAACTGAAGTCTTTTCCTTACTTTCTTCTTTTTCTTACGTGGGTAATTTTTAGACCTTTGCCATTCTTCACGAATTTCTTTTAACTTTTCTTCATTGTTGCCCCTCATTGTGCTTTCAAACATCAATGCCATTCCATATAACATACCTAACATTTTGCTCATGCTTTTTCCTCCAACGCCTTTTTAATTTGGTGATAAATTTGAAATTGCATATCATATTGAATTTGAGCATAATTTTCTTCACTCCCAGAAAATCCAACTTCTTTTAAAATCTCCTTTGTCTTTCTTAAAGATATATCCCTTAATTTTTTAAGAAGTTTATCATCATATTCAGATATTTTTTGTCCCATTTGCTTTTATTTATATAACGAATTAAAAGGGAGAAGTAATGAAAAATCCCCCACTTAATTTAAGCGGGGGAGAGATTTTATTCTAGCTCCTCAACAATTTGCTTAATATCTATAATAAAACTTTCAAAATCTTCTAAACTTTCTCTTATTTTAAAGTTTTCCCTGTATTCTTTATTTAAACGGTGAATTTCAATTTCTTCATCAACATCAAAATTATCTACATAAAACTGTAGTTGTTCTTTAACTGGTTTATTTTTATTAATAGTAATAATCATATCTACACCGCCGTCTGTCCATTTTTCAAGCTCTATTATATCATCTGAAAAGTGAACGCCAAAATGTTTGTCTAATATTTGTTTATTTTTTTCTGTCATAATTAACTCCTTTTTTTATATAACGAATTAAAAAATTGAAGTAATGAAAAATAAAAACCCCCCCCCACTTAATTTAAGCGGGGGAGAGTTTTTTTAGACGTATTCGCCATTTTTTACTTTATCCATAACTTGCTTCAGGGTATAGTCGCCAGGGTCAAAATACATATCTCTTTCAATTCCAAGTCCAAAAGGGAGTTTTAAACTTTCAAGCTCATCAAGCGAAACAGTGCCACATTCGGCAAATGTAGGGTCCCCCAAATTTGCAAAGCACATAAATATCCTATCTTCCTCATTGTATTCATAAAGGTACCAAGTAGAATTTCCAACGGGTGTAAAATATTTTGCAATTACCTTTATTTCTTCTGCTGTCATTTCAGAAGTATCGCCCTGCTTTTTAAAAGCATCCAGAATTTTTTTTGTAAGTAGTTTCATAGTCGTTTGTTTTTGTTTATATAACGAAATTAAATTTTAAAGTAATGAATGAATATTCAGCTAAAATTTCTTTTTCAATTTCTTTTATTATTGCTGTTCTCTGTGCTTCTTTTCTTTCTTCGTATATTTCTTCAGCGTGTCTATAAAAAAGAAAGTTTATATCTTCTTCAAACTCTTTTATAATTTTGTTATATTTAAGCTCTTTAAATATTAGTGTAAATCTTTTGCGTGTTCTTCGCCCCTCTAATATTTCTCCGTCCCAAATTATAACTTTAATTTCAAAATCATTTTTGTTAAAAGTTAGTGATACATCTAAATTATGTGAATATGTTGTCCAAGAATCAATTTTTTTCAATTTCTTCTTCATTTCTTCTTTTGTGTCAGGATAAACAAAAAAATTTTTTGCCTCATATTCCTGAAAGTCTAAATTGTGCTTTTTACAAAAATAAAAAAATTCAGCACCATGTCTAAAATTTCCTGTTCGTATATAACCCAAAATTTTTGCCTTTTTTGAAAGTGTTTTTATTGTTGTCATTTGTTTTTATTTATATAACGAATTAAAAGGGAGAAGTAATGAATTAAAAGTAAAATTCATCAATTTTTATATCAAATCCTTGTAAACCAAAAATAAGTTCTACAAAATTATTATATGTATTTTCTCCAATATATCCTTCAGTTACAATTTTTCCGTCTCGTATTTCAATGTGTCCAAGCACCTGTCCTTTTTTTCTAATTGACATCAAATGTTGGTCTATTGTTAAATCTAAATTTTTATAGTCCATGATATTTTACTTTTATTTATATAACGAATAGAAATTATGAAGTAATGAAATTATACTCAAACCCTTTTGTTTTGTCAAACATAGCTTTAAAAATATCTTTAGGTTTTTCATTTTGTAAACAAATATTCATAGCGTCATCTGAAGTATGGTCTAATTTTTCGCCTTCTTTAATAACTTCAATTATTGGACGGGGAGAAATTAGTGTAGGGGGTTTTCCTACTTCGTGCAAACCAAAAATTATTTCAACATCATCTTTTATATAGCAAATATCCAAATCTCCCATTGAAGAAAAAAAATCTGTATAATGCTTTTCTTCTGAATATTCCCACTCTTTTGTTTTCCTGTTAAATCTTTTCCTGTATGGTTTAAATCCTTTTTGTTTTATGTATTTTGTGAAATTCATTTGATTATATAACGAATAAAAAAGGAGAAGTAATGAAAATCAATTATGAAAAATCTTTATTCATCCAATATTCATCATCACCTGGGTCTTGACATTCATATCTTTCAGCCCTTTCATCTAACCACGCCTGACTAGCGGGAGAGATACGAGTTGTATTGTTTCTTTTGTTCGGGGTTACTGTATTCCAATATTTATCTTTACAAACTGTTTTGCCCTTTGTTCTGCAAAATGCTTGTTGATAGTGTTCTTTTATAAACTTTGTCCCGCAACTAGGACAAATACATTCTTCACCAACTTTTTTGGACTTATTTAATTTGTATCGTTCTTTTAGTTTCATTTAACAATATACATTATTAAAGTTAGATATATTTATATATATACCACTATCAATATTGTTTTTCTTCCTTATCCTGCCAAGTTCTTTATCTTTTTGTTCATCAACATCAAAAGGATTAAGATATTCTGAAGGCAAATAGTGCCACCCTTCTTTATCAAAATATTTTACTGTATATAATGATTTTTTCATATTGTTTATTTTATTTATATAACGAATTATTTTTTAAAAGTAATGATTTTATATATATTTAATTTTTTACATTTAGCACAACGCCTCGCTTCTTTACCTAAATACCTGGCACTCAAAACCTCTTCAGCTTCGCAACATGGACTTAATTTTTTATTTTCTTTGTTCATGCTGTTTGTTTTATTTATATAACGAATTATTTTTTTGAAGTAACAAGCTCTTTAAAATTATTGTTGCCATTTATCCAACAATATAAATTTCGGCTAACTGCAAAATATTTGTCAAATACGCCCTCAATTATATTTCTTGCCCTGCTTATCTTATCACACATTTCAGAATAAGGGAGATTTTCATTTCTTATTTTGTCTTCTTCTTCTCTTTCTAAATCCCTTTGTATTCGTTCTAACCTGTCTAAATTACTTCCATATCTTTTGTAATAAGTAGCATATTTTTTGATTGCTTTTTCTGTTTTGTTTTCTATTCTGCACATACGATTTTTATTTATATAACGAATAAAAACTTTGAAGTAACAAAATTTTTGTCTATTTCTTTTTTTCTTCAAAAAACTCTAAAGGTGTAACTACCTTAGCTCTATTACCAATAATTTCTTGTGCCGTTTCATATTGTAATTCAGAAAACAAATTTCTAACTTCGTTTTCTGTGTATAGCTTTAATAATTTTAAAAAATATTTTTTCATAAGTGTTTGTTTTGTTTATATAACGAATATAAATTATGAAGTAATGATTATATTATTGCTAAAAATTCTCTATCTGTAAAATAATCCAGAATAGGTGTTGTATTTATTACTTCTAGTATTATGGCAATGTCTATTTTATTAGAATTTGCTTTTTTAGTTTCCTTAGCAACTTGTTTTGCAGTTTCTAAAGTTCCTATATGGTCTTGCAACCAATATCCATTAATTTTATTTTGCCTTTTTGATGATATGTTTATTAAAGAAAATTTGCTCATTTGTTTTTGTTTATATAACGAATAAAAACTGAGAAGTAATGAAGTTTCTAAAAGGATAACGAAAAACTGTCTATTCTTTAGCAAAGGGAAGTGAATAGTATTTGACAAGTCTATCAAAATCTTTATTAATAAACATATCATAAACAGTTGTATCATCAAAATCTTTTAATAATCCTGAATTGTACCCCACTCTTTTATATCCGTTTGAAGTTAATACATCATAGACATATTTGAACGCTATTGTAGTAAATCTTTTTATTCTAAATTTTAGTTTATCATCATCCGTTGTTGGTACATCAATAACCCAACTTAAAAGAATATCATCCCAAGCATCATACCCATTATCTCTACCACTAAAATAAGCATCATCTGGTATATCATTATCTTTCATAAATTTAGGTATATCTAAAGGATTAACATCAATAATACTAACGCTTTTAATAATCTTCTTTGTAATTGGAGTTTGCCTATCAAGTTTGCCTATTGCGTCATTTAATGCCTTTATAATAAGAGTTTTCATCTTTGCTTGTTTATTTATATAACGAATAAAAACTGAGAAGTAATGAAAATTAATTTAAAATTTTTTCTCTATCTGAATCTAAACCAGTATAAAATACTTGTATTTCGCTATCAATTTCATCAATAGTATGTTCATAAACAACTATTTGTCCATCATTATTTTTAACGTCTGTTATTGCATCTTCATCTTTTTTTACCATTTCAATAGCTTTTTCTAAATTACTGGCAATACCAATTACTCTATGAGAAGCCCAAGTTTGCAAAATATCTGTATGGTATATTAAAAATACTTTTTTCATATTGTTTAATTTTTATTTATATAACGAATAAAAATTTTGAAGTAATGAAAAAATAGCCCCCACTTAATTTAAGCGGGGGGAGAATTTTATTTAGCCAACTTCAACAATTTCTAAAATATGAGAGGGAGTAGTAGCACACTTTCTTATTAAAGTTTTGTTAAAAGCAAATATTTCCATTATGCCATAATATTTAGTTTTAACAAAATACCTTTTCAAATGTTCTTTGAAACTTATTTTATATCCCCTTAACTTATAAACTCCGTGTTTATAAGTATCAGGATTCCATAACTCATTAAAAGTTATTTCAATAAGTTTTCTTTCTTCTTTTGAAAGTTCTTTAAAAGATTTTTCTTTTAATACTTCGTGCAAATGATATGCGTTACTGCCCTTGATTTCTTCTATTGGAGCAGGTTTTTCTACAAATGGGTAAATCATAATTGTTTGTTTTTTAGTTAGCAATTTTATTTATATAACGAATTTATTTTTTAAAGTAATGAAAAAGGGAGAGTTAAAATTTAACTCCCCCAAAAACAAATTGCAAACCTCAACAAAAATATATCTTTAATTTGATATTGCAATAGCATATAAAAACATGTTTCTGCTTATCATTAAAAACTCTTTATAATCTAATCTTTTTTGTATAGGTATCATTTTTAATGGTCGCCCTGTTTCTTCATGAGTATGATATAATATACTTTTCTGTGAGTCATAAGTCAAAATTATTCCTGTGCCTATTAAATGATAGTGAAATAAATTTATGCCCGATTTTGCAGATATTATACTCATTTTATTTTATTGTGCCTGAAATTTAGCAACCAATTTTTTAAGTGAATTATCAAATTCTTTTTTGTTTTCATCAACAGTTTTAACTTTAAATAAAGGAATAGCCACAATAAATTTTGCCATTTCTTTAACAATTTCAATTTCCCATGATTCACCAGTCTTTATTAAATCTGACTTTTTAGGAAAAACAACTTTTCCTTTTTTGTTTCTGCCAAGTAATTTTTGATTTTCGCCTGTATAAAACTGTATCACTTCAGTTTTAATTGCGTTAGGGATAGTTTTCATTTTTGTTTGTTTTTGGTTAGACAATTTATTAATATAACGAATAAAAATTATGAAGTAATGAAATATCTGAAATATTTAAGTTTTTAAGTTTATTTAAAATATATTCCCAACTTTTGTGTGCTTCAGGAAAATATATTATGTTATCTTTATCAGGGTGCATATAATCATATTTAATCTCTTTTCTTATTCTATGCCACCTAACAGCATCCCGAGCCTCTTTTAAAGCAAGTTTGAAATTAGTTATTTCAACCAATTCGCCCCTTATATTTTTAATAAATCTTGGTTTCATTTATTTTATTTATTTAAAAGTTTCCTAACTTAATTTAAACAGGGGAGATTATTGCTATAAAGTATATATTAGCTTTTTCTTTAGTGTCAAAAGTTTTTAAAATATTTTCATCTTGACTTACAGCATATTTACCATTTTTTAATAAATCTAAATAATAAGACTTAAATCCTATTTCTGCAGTTTTTAGTGTTTTTTGTATAATTTCCGTTGTATTTTTTTGCATGTTTTTATAAGTTTTTGTTTACATAACGAATTAAAAGGTAGAAGTAATGAAAAATCCCCCACTTAAATTAAGCAGGGAGATTTTTACTTTTTAGCTTTTTTGCTTTTAAAAATCTTTGTCAAAATATTTTTCTTTGCCTGTGCTTTTTCTTTAGCTTCAACTTCAGCCCTACGTTTTTCTTCTCTTGCTTTATTCAGGGAAAGTCTTTTTTCTGACTTCTTAGAGTTTAATTCAGTTCTGATACTAGCCAATTCAACTAAATCTTCTTTTCCAATTACAAGTTTTTTCTCTGCTTTTAATTCAGCCAATTCTCTTTTGTCTGTTACAAGTTGCCCCGTATCTTTGTTGAATTTTTTGCCTTTGGAGATTATCTCCGATTGCTTACCTTTTAAGGTTCTGATGTCGTTGTCAATAGTTTTCATTTTTGTTTGTTTTTAGTTTAACATTTATTTATATAACGAATACATTTTTTAAAGTAATGGAAATTTAGTTTAATGAATAATAAAAAAATCCCCCACTTAATTTAAGCAGGGAGAGATTTTTAAGCAACTTTTAAAATACCTTCTCCAGGAATTTCTTTAGGTCTGTCCACTACAACACCATTTAGCTCATTTTCAACAATGCTTTTTGCCTCAAGTCTAAAAGGTGAAGTTAAAATCTTTTCATCATTTTCAACTTGTATAACTTCAAATTTAAACAGACTTTTTTCATCAATATAAAATTTTTTAGTTTCCATTTTTTGTTTGTTTTTAGTTTGACAATTTGTTTTTCTTATATAACGAAATAAGATATTGAAGTAATGAAAAAACTAAATTTAAGAGGGGGAGAATTTTATTTTATACTTTTTCTAATAAAGCAGTAATTAATTCTTTTTCTTCAACATATTCAGCTATTCCATTTTTTTCAAAATCTGTACCATAAAACCCCCAACAACTATTTATAACGTCCTCATTTTTATCAAGCACCTCAAAACCGTACACATCACCACGTATATAAGTATCATATATATCAACTTCTGTAAGCAATATTTTTTCAGCTTTTTCAATTTGCTTTTTGCTTACCCTTTTTGACATAAATTCTTTTCTTACTGCCTCTTTGGTAACAATAGCAAAACCCACTTGCCAACTGTCCCACCTACAACCAAAAGGGTTTGTAGATATTGTGATTCCGCTATGGTCATATAGGTAGAGGGGGAGAATAACTGCAACATCTTCATTTTTGATAATATCCTGCTCCATTTCATCCCAACCACTATAATCATCACTATTATAATTATGCTCATCCCCTAAATTATAACGATTATGAAAACATATCATTTTGCCTAAATTGTCCCAATTACGTGGACTTTCAAAACTGTCGTCATAAAATATTTTCAGGGTTTTTTCGTTTACAGTAACTTTTTTTATAGCGTCCATATTGCTTTTTGTTTTTGGTTTAACATTTATTTATATAACGAATACCAGTTTTAAAGTAATGAAATTTAAACATCTTTTTCTTTTACTGCCCCAACTTTTTTTAATACTTCATTCACTTGTTTGCTATGCTTTCCTACTTTCATTCTAAATAAGTCATTTGACTTTTGTTGATAAAATACCAAGCCCGACAAATAAGGGTAAACTAGTTTAAACTGTTTTCTGTTCAGTTTATAAATTATCATTTCACTTTTGTAAACTTTTAACATCTTGTTTGTTTTTATTATTATAACGAATTAAAATTTTAAAGTAACAGGGAGAATTTAAAATAAAAAAGGGAGATGTTAATTTAACATCCCCCTGATTTTTTTATACTGCTTGTTCTTTTTCTATTTCTTTATGTATTTTTACTGAAGCTGTTTCCTCATCTTCCAACTTTCCTAAAATATAATCAACTGCTTTTTGTGCCTGTGTACTTGCTTTGAAAATTAATTTACTATCATTTTGTAATGCTCTTATCCAGCTTTGTAAGTATGCAACACTATTTTTTTCAGTATCTTCATTATTAATTCCGCCTATTGCAGATAAAAAACTTGCTCCAATTTCAGCGATTAACTCTTCAAAACTATAATCATGGTTTTCAAAAAATGTACCTGACATGACCGTAGCCCTGTTTAATCTGTCCGTGTGTCCCGTACTATGTACTAATTCATGAGCCAATGTACTATAATATTTTTCAGTGCTGTCAAAAGCTTTTTTAACAGGCAATTTAATATAATCTAATGTAGGATTGTAATAAGCCCTGTCGCCCCCCTCTTTTTGCACTGGTTTATTTGGCATATTATTAAAAATTTCCTCAAGTGTTTCAACTGTACCAATATTTTCGTTACCTTCAATTTCCTTAAATTCTACTCCCTCAATTTGTTCAGCATTGAAAATATTGTAATATCTTAATAAAGGGATGCGTTTCGTTTCATTTTCTCCAGTAACTTTATTTTCTCTCTCTATATTTAAAATCTTCCAATATACCACGGTTGTTGCTTTTTCGCCCTTTATAACTTTACCCCCAAGCTTATTAGCTTGTTTCATAGTAAGCCAAAAAGGACTTTTAAAATCTGCAAATGAAGTTATAAAAGCATTAATTCCCCTGTAACCCTTTTTTGTTACATAATTCATAGGTACACCAATAGAGGACCAAGGACGTTTCCATGAAAATTTGCCCTCTTGCATACGTTTGATGATTTGGTCTGTTACTTTTTTATAAACATCTGAATTTTTCATTTTGCTTGTTTTTTAGTTTGACAATTTGTTATTTGAATATATAACGAAACGAAATTTTAAAGTAATGAAATAAAAAAAACTCCCTGAATTTTTTAGGGAGTTTTTAAAAATAATAATGAATCAAATAATTAAACAAAAAAAGAAAACAAATAATGAAACATATAACGAAACGAAACTTTAAAGTAATGAAATAAAGGGAGATTTTTAAAATTAAATTTAACGTAATTTAAAGCTATTTAACGAATTGTCTATTATTTTGGTAACTCTCCCCAAAGAGATAATAAAACAGTCAGAAATTAACTAAAATAAATTATTACAGGGTAAATTATAATAATATGCTAATATACAAAAAAAATCCCCCCACTTAATTTAAGAGGGGGGATATAAATTTTGATTTTTTTCTTTTAATTCTCAACAATAAAAGTTTCTTTGTTTAATGTTATTCTTGCAATAGACAACATTTTGAAAGTCCTTATTATCACTTTATTCTCAAGCCCTGCCTGTTCGCCCTCTTTTTTATTAGTGTCAAGCCCTGTTATTAGCTCTTTTCGTATCGGTTTGCCGTCTAATAAATAAGTAACCGAGCCAGGTTTTAAAAATATTACTTCAAGATAAAATTGCCCTTTGTGCTCAATTAATGGAGTACCCTTAATTCTTTCGCCCCATTTTCTAGGTTTTAATTCAAAAATTGGAGTTTTGCCTTCAGATAATAGCCGTCTTTCAACCATTTTTTGATAAGCATTAACATTTTTATTTTGAAATACCATAACATTGTTACCTGTTGATAATTTAGTAACTCTGCCCTGCATATCATTTTTTTGACCACCTTTTAATATTGGTATTGTAGCCGTATCAATACCTATAAAGGTACTACCATTAACTACACCAGATTTGAATTTTGCAATTAATTGTTCAATAGTGATTTTTTTCATTTTGTTTGTTTTTTTAGTTAAACAATTTGTTATTTGAATATATAACGAAACGAAAATTTAAAGTAATGAAATTTAAAAATTTATATCTTAAATTTTTACGTAAAAATTTTATAAAAGTTTCAGCATAACGAAAAAATTTTTTAAAACAATAAAAAATTATTACTTTAAAAATCTATTTCGTTATATTAATAAAATTATGAAAAAGCTATGAGGGGAGAGAATTTTAAGGGGTCTAAATAAGCCCCTTAAAAGCCCCATTAGAGTAGTGTTTCCAGAGGTTAGGGGGTCTAATTAGGGGGTCTAAATAGCTTCGTATCAATAATAAGCCCCTAAATTAAGCACGTCCAAATAGCCATCCAAGTCCGCTCACAAAATTTTTGCCAATTTTTTGAAATAGTTTTCAACCATCGATTTTCCTTAATCCCCCTCTTAAATTTGCTTTTTTCCTGTAGGGATTTTGACTTCCAAATAAAAGTGTTTTAAAAAAATTTTTCCAGGAAATTTTTTGGAAAATTTTTCCCCCACTTAAACACACTTTTTCTTCCTATTTATTATAAAATATATTAAGCCATGACAAAAGAAGAGTTAGTTGAATTATTAAGGGAATGTATAGACCTAGTTTTAATGGAAGAAGAGTTAATGTTAACTGAACAAGAAATTTTAACAATAAAGGAACAAATAGATGAATGTATAACAGAGGATGAAGAATTATTAAATGAGGCTGTTGCATCTATGGCCATAAGCATAATGTTATCTGCTCCAAAATTAATTGAGTGGATTGGTAAGGCTGTAAAGTTCATTGTGAATCAAATAAAAAAAGTAATAGGCAAAGATACTCAAAAAGAAAATTTTGGAGATAAAATAATAGGGGTTGGTCATAAATTAGAAAAATTTTATATTAAATCAATAAAATTTCTTCTTAAAACAACTGGTTTAGCGAAAAAAGCTGGCATTAAAGATGACAAAGAGCTTGAAAAAACAGCAAAAATTATCTTCTACGTAATATTGTTTGGGGCTGCAATAGCTGCTGGGTATGCCACAATTGATTCTATTGGTTCAATTATATCAGGAAATGCTGGCAGCACTTCTGGTGTTGCAACCTATGGGAGCATCAAAGGTAGTTTAGCTGGAATTAAATCATCTGAAATTATAGGAGCTCTTACAAAATTTAAAGGTAAAATATTTTAATATTAATAAACTTTTCTTTCTATTTATAAAAAAGAAAACAATGCCTAAAAAGTTGCGAAAATTTATAAGGAAATCTCTTATTGAAAATTTTTTAAATGAAGAGAAGAAAGCAATGGTTTTATATCATGGTTCTCCTTATGTATTTAAAGAATTCGGGGATAGGTTAACATTTTTTTCAGATAATGAAAATTTTGCAGTAGATTATGCAGTGCAGAAATCTCATGAGGGTGCAATGGACAAAGAGCCGAATTTATATAAAGTCAAAGTCAATACAGATATTTTCAATATAAATAACGAGAAAGAATTTGAAGAGCTTGTAAAACTGCTTCCAGATGAAATAGAATTTTTTCCTACGAACTTTCCGATTCCACATAAGATTAAAAAAGATGAAATTTTAATGAACATGCGTGGTTTTGATATTTTAGAGCCAGATGAAGAAACTTTAAAGGCAAAAGTTGGTGATAGGCTTAAAACATTTGACCATGAGGCTTACGAGGTATATAAAATTGATGATGAATATGTGTATGGTTTTTCTGCAAGATATTATAATTATATATTATCGGATGCTTTTAAGGACCCTTTAGATGTAAAAGTTACAAAAAGAGAAATGCTTGAGCCATTTAAAGAAGTAAAGGACTATGTTAAAAATCTTGTTAAAAAATATGAGAATACAAATTATGTAAGTGATAATGTATTACAGATGTGGGCAATGAGTTTAAGGAGAAATGAAAGTTATCTTGTGGATTTAAAAGACGTTTCTGATGATGAAAAGAAAAAGTTTTTTGAATTATATGATAAAGCAAAAGAGGATGCAAAAGACGTTTTAATAAAATTGGGATATATTAAAAAATTTATTAAAAAGCCAACTCGTATAGAATTGGATGAAACATGGCGATATTTTGAGAACGAAACAGTTATGAACATTATTCGTAAGTTGGGGTATGGGGGTTATGTTGCAAAAGAGCGTAAACAAAATACATATGCTATTTTTAATCCAAAACAAGATGTTCAGATAATAGAATACCAGTTGCCTGTTGGTTTTGAATTTGAAAGCATTGAAGAATATAAAAATTATCAATTATATTTAAAAAAAATGTATGAAAAATTTGGAGAAAAAGCTTGGCACATAAACAGATGGGATGTTTATAAACTTTTTAAAGCTGGTGTAAAAGAGGATGGGGCATATAAAGAATTGGCAAGTAAAATGAATATAAGCGAAATCATACAAGAAATTTTGGAAGCAAGCGGAATTCCTTTTGGTGAACCTAAATGGGCTGGGGGTATAACTCCATTTGAGTTGGGGTTAATATTAAAAGATAAGCTAGGGTTTAAAAAATTAGAAGAAATAGGGGAAGGTACCAATGGTGTTGCGTATTCTATTGGGGATAATAAAGTATTAAAAATAACAACTGATTTATCTGAATATGCCGAAGCCATGAAAATCAAAGGGAAAAAGAATAGACATTTGGCTGATGTATATGGTGTTTATAGATTAAGCGGAAAATATAAGAACCTTGTTATAATAATTTCTGAATATTTAAAAACTGATTTTGTTCATACAAATGATATGGATTATATTTTACATAGAGTATTTAACGAATTATTTGAATCTGAGTATAGCTACTTTAATGAATTTATACAAGATTATATAAATGGTATGATTTCAATAAAAGATTTTCAAGAAATCAAAGAAGAATTATTTTCGAAAGAAAACGAGCATATGTTTGAGGGGGCAGAGGCTTTTGATTATGCTATAGATTTTTTTAATATGTTGGAAGAAATAAGATATTTAGGAATAACAAGTGCAGATTTTGGCCCAACCAATTTTGGATATAAAAAAGATGGAAGTTTAGCATATTTAGATTATGGTTTTGGCGAAGAAATTGGAGAAGAAGATTTTTCTAATACATTAATTATATAATTGTTTTGGCACAAGCCCTTTTTGAAAATATATTGATTTACAAAATTTTAATGGAATTTTAAATTTTATATTTTCTTTTATTATTGATACTTGATTTTCATTACATCCTTG
>Ga0180433_10000423_pt1 | contig 72216 bp, 91 predicted proteins | sample SS_ome_8_FD_132980 | JGI IMG/M metagenome (GOLD analysis project Ga0180433, IMG submission 132980) | Hypersaline lake sediment archaeal communities from the Salton Sea, California, USA - SS_1_D_1 metaG | ecosystem: Environmental > Aquatic > Non-marine Saline and Alkaline > Hypersaline >...
AATACACATCGGCATGGTTGATATTGATAGCACTATTCCTAATCTTGCTTTAATGAAACTCAGTGCTTGGTATAAACAGAATGGTCATACCACCAAACTCATCTTACACCCCGTTATTCCAACAGTAGATGTTCTTTTTGATTATGATAAGATAACAGCATCAGTCGTTTTTGAGAAGAACGTATCAAAAGCAAAACAACTAAAATCCTATTTCTCTGATGTTGATGTTGATGTCGGTGGTTACTTCTACGATAAGCACAAGGTTCTTCCTGATGAAATAGAACACATCATGCCTGACTACTCACTGTACAAAGGGAAAGTTTGCCAAAAGTGTGGTCACAACATCAAATCCTGTGTATGCCGACACAAACCAATCAAAGGGGATATGTGGTATTCTACAGGATTCACCACCAAAAAATACATACGTAAATGCAAATGGTGTATCGTTCCAGAGAAAGAAGGAATGATATATCCCAATGCCGACATCTACGAATTTTGGAACAGAGAACACACCCACATCGATTTGCTCGATAACAATCCGATGGCACTGCCATCCCAATTCAAGAAGATAGCAAAACAACTCATCAAAGAAGACCTCACCGTAAGTTTTCACGGTCTCGATGCTCGGTTGCTCAACGATGAGAACACTGAACTCCTCTCACAACTCCGTATCAAACCAGAACCCCGATTTGCTTTCGATACCCCAGGTGCCGAGAAAGGAGTTCTCAGGGCAATCGGATTGATGAACAAGCATGGTATCAAACGTGCATTGTGGTATGTTCTCGTTGGGTTCAACACCACCTGGGAAGAAGATATGCACCGAGTCCTACTTTTGAAAAAACACAACCAACGACCATACGTCATGCGATATAAAACTGTAAAAGACCCAAATCACCCAGACTACACCAAATACAATCTCTTTGCATCTTGGGTAAACCAATACAAGTTCTTCCACATCATGGATTTCGATAAATTCATAGAACTCACTGACGATAGGTCAAAAATACATTATCGTAAGCAAAAAATAACATTAGAGAATTGGGAGTAAAAGTATTAAAATTTACAAAACTTTTATATACAACCTGGGTCATATCTTTATCTATGCAGTTTATAACGTCAGACCATCATTTTGACCATACAAACATTATTTCTTACTGCAAGAGACCGTTTAAAACAATCAGAGAAATGAACAATGTAATGATTGCTCGATGGAACACCGTAGTGAAACCAACAGATACAGTGTATCACTTGGGTGATTTTGCACTTGCAGGTAGAAAGCGCATATCAGAGTTACGATTGAAACTAAACGGTAAAATCGTTCTCATACGTGGAAACCATGATGGCAGTGTAAGAACAATGGAAGAATGTGGATTTGCTGTAATCCATGCTAAGTATCTTGAACTTGATAAAATCATTATGTCTCATCAACCATTAAGCAATGAAGATACTAATGGAAAAATCAATCTGCATGGTCATATACATGATATTCTTAATAAGGATAGGCATCACATCAACGTTTGTGTTGAGCAAACTAATTATTACCCTATCCCATTACATCAAGCATTTAGTTTACCAATGAAGTGTGATGCTTGTGGTGGTTTAGCACCACGTAACAATCCAATTGATTTGTGTGATAAGTGTATGGAGGAATATAATGAGAAAAATGGAACAAATAAGAACATTACTAATGCAAGCAATCAAGGGAAAAACTAAATCACCATTATGGGATGCTAAACAAATAATGAAAACTATGACTGATAACGAGAAAAAACTCTTGTTTGCTGATAGTGAAATCCAAGAGATGACAGCAATTTTGGATAGAAACATCCTACCAAGCATAGATGAAACCTATGTACCATTCGGTCCACCAGTGGAGAATCCATATGAGTAACACTCACTGTTCCGTTGTACAACATAACATCTATGCATCAAAAGGAATGACCAATTGCCCTGTTTGTGGTAAGGGATTGAATGGATATCCAGATGTGGAAATATGAAACTATATGATTGGCAAAAGAAAGTAATTACTAATTATTCAGGTAGTGGCACTGTTAAAGCAGTTACTGGTGCAGGCAAATCACTTGTTGGTATTGAACTTGCCAAAAAATGCAAAGGTAAAGTACTCGTAGCATCACACCGTAATTCTATTCTTGACCAGTGGAAAATACTATTACAAGATTTAGATAATGTAGAGTATCAAACATTCAACACACTCTGCAAAGAAAAACATCATTCTCCTGTTGAATTATTAATTATAGATGAATGCCATCGTTCTACATCACCTGAATTTATCAAACTATATGACAATATTGAATACAATCATATCATAGGATTGAGTGCCACACCTAATGAGAAATCCATTGAGAAATGTGGTCCGTTACTTTGTGATGTTGGATATGATGATGCAAACATATCACCCTTCAGGGTTATCTTTCATGGTATAAACCTGAATCCAATGGAACGTTCAGAGTACTATCGTTTATCTAAATCCATTAGTAATCGTATTAAAAAACTCAAATCTAATAAAAAATTTAATACTAAAACAGATAAGGTACTGCAAACTTTGATAATGAAACGTCGTGGTGTTGTTTACAATGCTAACAGTAGAATACCACTTGCAACTAAACTGATTGAGGAAAACTACAATGATGATAAAAAGATACTCGTTATCTGTCAACGTATCGACCAAGTAGATATTATATCAGAGCAACTCAACAAGAAGTGTATTGGTCATTTAATCTATCATTCTAAGCACCAAGATAATCTTGATGAATACAGAAGTGGCAGAGTTAAAGTATGTTTATCAGTTGGAATGCTCACACATGGTTTCAATGATGTAGATACCGATGTAGGCATCATAGTTTCCACAACGTTATCAGAATCATTCAACATACAATCAATCGGTAGAGTTATCAGAAAGAAAGATGGTAAATTTGCCAATATTCACATACTACTTGCAAATCATACAACTGATACTAATGCAATGCGATTTAAAGATGATTATAACTATGATTTTGAATTACACAATATCTTTGTTCCAGATGATAAACGATTAGTAAAAGCATGGAACAATGGAGAGAAGTATTCATTCTTAATCAATAGGATATGGAGAAAGAAAGGAAGATACCGAGAATACATGGAAGAACACCCAATCACAAAAGAATTACGTAAACTAAAACCCAGTGGGGGTCGTTTTTCTGTTTACAATGGAAAAGCATACGTTAAAGTAGATGAACGTATTAAAAAAGTACCATACAACGATTTCATAAAACTAACACCAAAAGTAGAAGAAAAGAAAACCATATCATGGGATGATTTATGGAAGTGATAAAATGGGTGAACCAAAAGAACCAGAATGGACAGAAGATATGTCTGTGTTAGATTTTTATGTAGCACAAAAGAAATATGAAAAAGACCTATACAGCAGAGTAGATTACGAAGACCATTGGTGTGACAAATGTGAAAAAACAACTCGGCATAAAGTTACATACACTGCATTCAGAAGTAGATATACTTGTACTGTTTGTGGGAGAATCGATTAATGGTTCAATGCTCAATGTGTGGTGGCACAGGGAAATATCTCGGTAAGAAGTGCAAACAATGTCAAGGCACAGGTGATATGACCCTTAGATGATGGTCACAATATACTGTTTTGGTATTAATTTTTTCAAAAAGTTTAAAAGGGTATTGTCTATTCTTTCTTCCAGACATTAATAAAAATCTAATGGAGGATTTAAATCGTGAGGAAAGCATATGGCAGAAGACAAGACGTTTGAAGTAGAAGAGTATACTATCGGTGCAAAAGAGGGAACAGAAAGAATTATTTTCACCGATAAAAAGCAGTTGTTAGAAGCAAAAAAAGCATTCAACGACGGTCGTGATATCCTTGTAAAAGTAAAAGATAATGATGGACGACCTTTGATTATCACAGTGCCACACAGAATGATAAGTGACCGTCTCTATAAAGGAGAAATAATTTTAGCATCAAGAGATAAGGAGGGAAATTAAAATGGACTTTATACCGTTCTTCCCCTGGATACTCATACCTATCATTGGTGTAATTGCTATTATCATCATGGCAATGCTACGTAAAGTTGTGCCACCAAATAAGATAGATATTGTTATCCGAAAAAATAGTTCAACTATATATTGTGCAAACAAAGAATATTTTATCAAACCGAAGCGAGACCCCGAAACGGGATTGGTAGTTCCGCATACACAAGAAGAGTTAAAAGATATACACATCAGTTCAGTGTATTATCATATTCCATCCTGGGTTCCAGGATTTGGTATGTATGTAAGAAGACTACCATTGGAAATGATGGAAATCAAAGTACCAAACTTTGTTGCCTTTGATGAAAACAGAGCAAGGTTCGAATGTGATATCGTTGCTTTTTGTGCAATCGTTGATGGAACAACAGCGTCAATGCGTATGCCTGAATCATATGATGCACTACAAAAACAAGTGCAACAGGTTCTTTGGGCAACCATGCGTGATTCAACTACCAAGATGACTGTGCGTACAATCATTAACAACCGTAGGCAAATCATTGATAGTATCCGTGACCCATTGAAAGAAGCACTCGATGAATGGGGTCTTGGTCTCAAAGATATTGAAATCATTGAGTTTAAAGATGCACCAAACACAAAAGTTGTGAGCAACATTTCATCTATCCGTGAACAAGAAATTGAAACGGAAGCACGTCAAAAGAACGCTGACCAGATTATGAAGGCACGTTTAGTTGAAGCAGAATCAGATGAAAAAGCAAGAATGCGAGAAATCAAGCGTGATGAAGAGGTCTCGAAACGTGAACAGGATAAGTTGAAATTTATTGCAACACAAGAGAAAGAAGCACGTAGGGAAATGCTTGAAGTTACCAAAGTTGAGAAAGTTAAGAACCAACAAATCGAGAAAGAGAAAGCAGAGGTTCTTGCAGAGCAACAGCGTGCAGTTGCAAAGATTGATGCTCAAAAACGTAGAGAAGTTGAGGCAGTTAACAAAGAGCAGAAACAACTCGAGGGTGAGGGTGATAAACTTCGAAGAATGGAACAAGCAAAGGGTGAAGCATCCCCTGTTCGTGAAATGGGTCTTGCCGAGGCAGACATCATTATGAAGAAACTCCTTGCAGAGGCAAAGGGTAAACAAGAGTTGCAGAAAGCACTGAATCAATTCGGTGATAATGCTATTCGTGCGCTCACTGCTATTCGAGAAATCGAGAAAGATGAAGAAATCTATTCCAGATTGGCAGATGCTGTGAAGTATGCTGACACCAAAGTTTTCATGGGAGGCGGTGCAGGTGAGGATTCTTTCAAATTTGGTCAATCTATGGAAGGATTACTTACAGGAAGTGGACCAACAGGAACAGCAATGCTTAACCGTCTTGCACAACCAAACGACCTTGGATTTGAGAAGAAGGATTGGATTAAGATGGCAGTTGCCCTTTCCAAGAATCCAGAACTCAAAGAACAAGTAAGAGAAGAGATGGACAAACTTGCTGATGAGGAAAAGCAAGAAACCCCGAAAGTAACACAAATGCCATCATCTCAAATGAGTCAGGAAATGCAGGACTACATGGATGAGTGGAGTGAGAGGGTTGAAACTCCCAACGAGGTAAGCGAGAACGTTGAAGAGGAAGAGATGGAGAAATCATCCAAAAAGAGAACGAGGAAGAGACTATAGTCTCCCCTCTCTCTTTTTTTCTTTTCACAGGTGATTAAATGATATTTGATACTTCGGAATCTTTCATCGGAAAGTACTGCCGATTATATATGGTCGGTGGTGGATATGTTGAGGGAATAATATCAGCAGTTGAGGAAGGTGGCATTCTTATGCATGATGTTGAAGAATATTATGATGAATTCAATGAACGTGATGAAGAAGAGGATGCCAACTATTTTATACGCAGACAGCAAGTAATGTATATTGTTTACAAAGAAAGTAAGCAATACGGACACTAAATAATTTAAACTCTTAAAACATTATCAACATTTATGGTAGGTATAATGTTAGATAGATATGTATGTCCCGAATGTTTCTCGAGACGATGCAGATATCTCAATTGTGATGAGCATGGTAATGAATGTGAAGAGGTAATCTGTTGTGATTGTGGAATGACAGCAGAATACGTGGGTGATAAAATTGAAAATTAAAATCATAACAAGAAGTGGAAAGCAGGAATTTGAACTTGATGGACAACCCATAGTTGTTTGTGTTGAGGACAAAAAATACTTACTAAAAGACAATCCACGATTTTTATGGATACTTGGTTCTCATTTCAAACGTATCAATGATAAGTGCAAACAAGGTCTCGTAGAAATCATGGAGGAATGGAAATAAGTTTAGAAGGTATAGTTGGTATGGATGAGGCATCTAACTTGATATGTTACGGTCAACAAGGAGCAGGCAAAACTATGTACGCTACAAGATTGGCACATACTCGTTATATGTATGGTCATCATTTACACAATGTTTATAGTAGATTACTAAGAGAAGCAAATGAACCGATATCATTCAAAAAGATATTCTATAAATATCAATCTATACCGCTTTTGCTTTCTATATTTTCACAGGCAATATTAGCATTGGTATTCAAAGAGATATTTTTCCTTTTGCCAATATTTATTGTATTAAGTATACCGATGATACTATGGGACATAAAGATGATGAGAGAAGAATCTCGAAGGCACAGAAGATTAAGATTATAACAGAGGCACTCCTGTACGGTCTCGAAGTTGAAATCGATGGGGGAGTGTATGCTCTTAGTGAAAAATTCGAAATATTAAAAAAGGGTTCACGCATAGATTTACGTGAAGATGGTGAGGAATCGTTGGTTTGGTTACGCATTAACCCTCTTACTGAGACCGACGCTTTTCTCCGAGCATGTAGTAATACACCAGATGAAGATATATTTCTGATTGCTGGTAACACTGCATTAAACAAAGTAAAACGAAAGGAGGTATAGTAAATGGACATACCAAGAGGACAAAAGCAAAAATTGGAAGTGGATATATTCGGAAGAGGAAAGGAAAAGGTAAGTGTGGAAAGCGCAACAACCATTGGAGAACTGCGAGACGTTTTGAATTTAGATGCTGATATTCAAGCATTTGATGAGCAAGGCAAAAAATTAGCAGATAGTGATATTGCAGGAAACCAAAGCAAGGTCAACTTTGTTCAAAATGTAGAAGGCGGATGTTAAAACAGATAGCACTTGCTCTTATCTGTCTTTGCTTATGTACAACAGTTGCTATTGCAGAACCACCCCACGATAACTTGAATGAGACGGTAGGAGCAGATACGGAAACAGATAATTCATCTGCAACTACCAATACAACTAATACTACATTAACAACAGATGTATCAGATGCTGAAGAACCAGATATGGTTTTTCAATTTCTTGTTACTGCTGGTATTGTAATTCCATTGGTAATGCTTGTATCATACGTTGTGCATGAATACTATGAGAGACAAGAACGCAGACGGCGATTGCAACGATTTCGAGATGGCATGTCAAGAAGGATTCCTTTAGATGAGTTAGATTCATTGGCAGAAGCATTTGAAGCAATGAGGTCGAGTTCTATGAGTTCGGTGAGAACAACTCCAACAACTCGTTCAACAGGACCAAAGATAAGCACTACAACATTCAAACTGAGAAAAAGACCGAAGGAACTCCGTGAGTTCTCCCCTGGAGATGGTCTTTTTGAAATCGGAATCAAAAAGTTTCAAGTATTACCATACGAAAAACAAGTTGAATTTATTAATCAACTACCCGAGGTAAAAGAGTTTAACCCATCGTCAAGAGAAGTTATGCTCGACCTTGGGAAGTACGGAAAGTATTTGGTTGAGATTAAATTGAAACCTAAGGCATATAGAGTAGAAGCAAGTGGCAGTGTAAGTTGCAGGAATCCATATATCCATGATAGTGATTTTGGATTATGCTTAGGCACTGGACAAACACTATATGAACGCTGTTATAAAAATAAGAATTATGCTGAATGTGTAAGAGTTCTCATTCAGATATTAAAAAGTAAACATGGAAGTGGTTACAGGAAATGGTCAGATTGTGGTTTATGAAACCGATGCGTATCAATCCACGTGTCATAGAAAAAATTCAAGAAGAGGAAAAGAAGTGGGACGGTAAGGAGTTTGGTGGATATCTTCTTGTAAAAAGCAGTGGATACGTTAAAGATATCATATTCGATGTGGAATGGAGCAGTACTGGTTTTGTTCAATTTGATGTAAAGCAATTAGTAAAACTGAAAGACCGAGACCGTCGTTTAGTAAAGGGGTGGTTTCACAAACATCCTATCACAGGATTAAGTTGGACTGATAGAAACACCACTATCAAACTCACAAAGTTTTGGGGTGAGTGTTACACAATGGTTTTGCAATCAAATGATAAGATACTGTTAGTTAAAACGGTAAACGGAAAAGAGTTTAAACCATACGAATACACTATGCCAACATTTAGTGGACTATTCAAAAAGAAAGATGATAAAAAAGAAATTGGCACTGAAAAGTTTAGTGGATATTTCAACAAATCATTTAATGATGCCAAAGAACCGAAAGAAATGGTTATAGAAGCATATAGTGAGGAAATACCTTATGTCAGACCTGTATCGAAATCAAGTGGGAATAATAAACGTTGAAGATTTTGATTACTTACGTATTGCCATAGTGGGACTTGGCAGTATCGGAAGTTTTCTTGCAGTAGCGTTAAACAAACTTGGATTCAACAATCTTATTCTGATTGATGATGATACAGTAGAAGACCACAACGTTACCACTCAATTCTACTTTAAAAATGACGTTGGAAGAATGAAGGGGGAAAGTTTAAACAAATACGTAAAAGGAAACGTATCTGTATATCAAGAAAAAGTAACTCCACTCAATAAGTTTGAGGCAGATGTAGTATTTGTTTGTGTGGATTCACTCAAACAACGCAAACTCATAATGAGGGCAATCCTTGATTCTATTGATGAAACAGGAGACCCCAAATTGATTATTGATGGAAGAATGCATCGTTTGGTATTTCGTATCTTTACAATCCCTACAAGCAATCAGGAATTGTTGAACATGTATACGAAATCCACACTTGGCAAAGAATTCGTAGGTCCCTGTACTGAAAAGGGAATCATACAAAACATCTTTGCTATTGTTGCTGTGATGGTAGAACAGTTCAAGAAAACTATCACAGGAGAAGATTACTATGCAGTAATCAATACTGATTGGGAACGATATACATTTGTTACATCGGAAGTCCAATCTAATCAACCAGAGGTGAAAAAGAATGAAGAAAACACAGGAGCAGATTAGAGCAGATAAAGATACTGTGATGATTGCCCTTAAAAAATATGGAAATAATATTATGGAGATTGCAAAGCAAACAGGTTTCTCTCGACAGAAAGTATGGAGAAACATAAAACGTCTCGAAGAAGAAAACATTATATGTGGATACACAACAGTGCTAAATGAACGGAAGGCAGGTCGGCGTAAGTTTATCCTATTGGTGAAACGAAAGTGTGTGCCATTCGCTAAAGGCGTTAACGTTTTTGGTGGAATATCATTGGAAAGAGAAGCACAACTTTCACGGGTTACAATTGATGATATTATCCTCACAAATGGATATTACGATGTTGTTTTTGTTATTTCAGCTAACAGCATTGTGGCAGTAAATAGTTTCAATGAATCACTATGCCATTTATTCAAAGATGAAGTAGACGATATCATAACACTCGATGGATTGTACACCCTAAAACAATCTGGTCAAGAAGTAACTCCACTGGAGGAAGTCAAACATTTCTATTCTCTTGATTAAGGATGAGCAGTTACTACGTCAACAGAGGTCGTGAATGCAGATATATCGGGTGCCACAGTCCTGCTCGATGTAAAGGATACTGCATGAGACATTACAGAGAAGTAAAAGAAAATCAAAAATCTTAAAAAGATAAATCATATTTATAAAATGGAGGAATTGAAAATGGTTTCAGAAAGAAGCGAATACAAAGGAAGTCCAATGATTAAACTAATGAGGGATGAGACGGATAGATACCCATTCCAATTTGGTGTTCGAAAAGCGCAACTCATACTGGAAAACATTGATGATATCAAACAGTTTGTGGAAGAAGAAGGCGAAGAGTAATGAAAAGAGCGGAAGGGTGGGAGATAAACGACAACGACCAAAAGTTCATCGATATTCTCACACAACTTGGTTACTCTCGTAGTATGGCAAAAGTCATTGTATTCTTTCTATTCTTCAAACATGGGTTGTCTGCTGACATAGAACGCACTATGAATATGAGACAACCTGAAGTTAGTGTTGCTGTTAACAAACTCATAGGGAAAAATTGTATTGATTGTTCTCAAGAGAAATCAGAAGGTAAGGGGAGACCTAAATTAAGTTATACCCTCAAGAAAAAACCTGAGGATTTACTAAGTGATATAGAAGAACAAATCAAAACCAACATTACAAAACAAAATGAGTTGTTAGATGAATTGAAGCAATGTTTCTCTAATATCAAAGAATAATTTAAAATGGGAAGTGGTAAATAATGGACGAGATATTCTTATCGGTTACTACATTCTGGTATTTTTCCTTAATTGTAGTAGCATCACTCTATATGATGAGGACCCGAATTAAGAAGTTTGCAGGATGGTTTTGGATAATCAGCAACTTCGTATATCTAATACCAGCATCATACATTTACTATACTGTATACGCTGATGTAATTGGATTTGGTATACTTGCTGGTCTTTGTTGTGTAGGGCAGGGGGCAGGTGCAACAGCATATACAGGATTTTTTGCAATTACAGATGTAGTAAATGCAAGTCCACCAGAAGGTGAAGGGTAATGTTAACAGAGACATATGGTGGAGAATGTCCTAACTGTGGATATGATAGAATGATGATGCGCTACGGTTCGCATGGATACTATATGTATGATGCTTGCCCTAACTGTGCATTTGCATTTGGAACAAATGAAGTTGACGGAGAAGATGCTCATGGAGACTTCTGGGATATATATCACTTCCATGATGGGTCTTTTTTAAAAAAGCGAAATCTACAAGAATGCTTAACTGATGAACTATTGTATATTGAATCGTTGCCAGAAACACCATCGAAGAAGAAAAGTGTATTTCTTTACGATGATGATTTGGAGGCAAGAACATATGGAGATGGAAAATAATCCAAGCAACAACAATGTGTTGTATGGATGGATACTTATTGCCTCTGCCATATTCATTATTGGATTAGCAATTCTCATTGGTGCAAGTGAAGTTGCAGGTATGTTTTCGTTAATTGCTGTTATTGGATTAATGATATTTGAAGGGATAAAATTAATAACCTACAAAAACCATAACAAAATGTTGCACGATAGATTTAACGATATAGAGAAACTTATCAAGAGGTTGAAAGAATGAGACAAATTGTAGTTCCAAACTTTTGCACTAGTGGAGAGAAAGTTCCAGATAACATGAAATTTAGAATATCAAAAATAAAAGAATCACCAAAAGAGGTTAGAGTTGCTGTATGCGAGAAATGTGGGAACGATTTAAGTTTCGGTTACGGAACCTTAATCGAGTAAATGTAGGCAGAGACCATTACATCAGGGGAGGTCCAATTACTGGACTGAAAAGAAACAACAAATTTCTGTGGATACTTATTGCAATTAATTTTGCCTTCTTTTTCTATCATATATATTGTATTGTTGACACAGGTGAATGGTTTTATTACATATTAGCAGGCATTAACCTCGCTGTGATTCTTTTTATGATGTACACTATTGGTTACACAAAGTCAGTAGTTAATCGAAGTAGAAATCGAGTAACGCAAGTGATGGCAAGACCTTTTGTTTTTCAAAAAATGATGAAGCGGGACGAGGAGGATGATATTATCAAAAGAGCAACCGTAGTGAAAATAGTTAAAAATGCAAAAGTAGATGAAGATGACAAAAAAACATTTGAAGATTGGCAAAAGAGCAATCGATAGAGAAAGAGTGTTAGAACGCATTTACAAGAGCATAGAGAAGGAAACAGGTTTAACAAGGGAATTTATCGATACACACTCTATTTGGGAACTGGAGGAGATACTGGGCATTCCTCATTATAATATTAGAGACTACTATTATGTATATCAAACATTGAAATGTGGATGTACAGTTCGAAGAAAAGTATACTATGATTGTCACGGAGATTGGTAAATGGGAACATGTAGGATTTGCAGGAAAGAAACGACAACATGTGATTCTCACGGATATGTATGCACTGATTGTCATAAAAATGAAGATAAAATATGGTATGGAAATAATTTCATGTATAAAGATGAAGATGAAACTTGTGAATATTTTCATGCACATGATGGGATAGGTTGTATCAACACTTGTATTGGAAATGAACCTTATTCTTGCCATCGTGCTAAACAAGAAGGATTGTGTAAACAATGAGTTTAAATGATTCATATACCATTCCACTCAAATATTTATTAATAGTTATTGCTATACTGGTCATTATAACAGTATTACTATGATGCCAAAAAGTTTTGATAAAAGGAAAGTGTTTCATCCAAAAAAGATTGAAGTATTGAAAGCACTCCAAAAGAAACAAATGACAATGGATGAACTTGCTTATTATATTGATAAAGATATCAAAGTACATGTAGATGAATTATTTAGTATGGGTGTTATAGCAAAGGTAAAAAATCGTGATGAAGATTTTTGGAGATACCTTAATACTACCCTCGTTCCTGATTTATTAAAAGAGTATCAAACATGGTCAAAAAGTGATAGATTAGATGGATGGATTTAAGTTTTCGGGATACAGGTGTAAGCATATCGGTGGAGTCATCGTGGGACTGAGCAACGAGACCTTTGGATGAAGGCAAAATCATCTCACCTGCCCGATAGAAACTTAATTCTCTTATAAAGTATTAAAAAAAGCAAAAGTTTTATATACTACTTATTACATATATTCTTTTGTGATTACATGGAAAAACGCAACAAAAGAGGTCATGGTTTAACCCAAGACCAAATAGATGCATTGGAACAACTCGAGGCAGAAAGAGAAGTCCTCAGACGCGAAAAATTTCTTCACTGGTTTAGTGGTTACGGGAGGCATTTGTAAATGGCAAAAAGCAGTGGATATCTTTTTACATGGAAACATGGAAAATCAGTTGTGCAGATACCAGTGAAAATCAAGAAAACTGTTGATAATAATTATGGTATTAGTGGTAAACTTGTTTGTCCAGATTGTGCTACAAGCAAAAAAGCAAATAAAGTTGTGCCTGTAAAACAGCAATACACTTGTGAACAGTGTTCTTGGACGGGAACAATTGGGCAGATACAAACTCGATATGATGCAGATGAAGATGTTGTTTATAATGATAAAGAAAAGAAAGCATTCATGGAACAACAAATCGAGAAGGTTGTAAAGGTCATTAAAGAAATTCCATTACATGAAGTGCTTTTAAATCTTGAATTTTTAGATGGATTTCAAGAAATCTATTCCAATGAAAACAATGTGGCAATCGCTACGATGGTGAAAACACATTCTTGGATGATGAAACATAAAGTTGCAATGCTTGTTCAGTATGGGCAACGTGGAAAAAACCGAAGTGGATTTATCATACCAACAAAAGATAGATTGCTTTTAGTTGAGTTACGTGATTATCGATTAATCAGAACACCCCTACAACAAGGCATAGAGCAAATCAAGAGTGATGCAACCGAAGTGCTTAACGCAAACACCGAGAGCAGTGAACCACAGTTATATGCAAGTTTCATCGATGCTGTGAAGAAAGGCAAGAAACTTACCGTTGAGAAAAAAGTACAAAACAAACCAATCACCGTTGAAGTGCCAGATTTCTTGGAGGATTAAACATGGCAGAGTTTACTGGTGAAGTTGAAGAGGAATATGAAGATGATGTTGAGATTGATTTCTCAACATTTACACTCTATGAAAAAGAGCAATTGATGAAAGCAATCGAGAATGATGAAAAATTCATATTCAAGAAAGTGCCACTATGTTTTAGTGGTGAAGTAACCATCGATGTTGAACCAATGGGGTATCCATAAAATGAAATGTGAATCTTGTATGGAACATGATGCATACATGGAATTAAAAGATAAACATGCTCATGTATCTTATCACATCTGTGGCAACTGTTTGCAAGAGTTAATATCATACAGTTTGACACCACAACACTTCAAAAATCTCTTGAAGAATGGTCATTCAGCAACCGAGTTTTACTTGCACGATGATTTTTACGATGATGATGGAACAGCACTACAACCCTGGAGATAAAAAATGATACCTGTAACACCAGATAATGCATTGTGGTTTGTTGCACTTGCTATATTTCATGGCATTGGATTAGTGGTAACATACTACTACATAAGATACAAACAACGCTGTGGTGATTTCAAAGGTATCCCGTCATTCAGAAGAGCAGTGGCATTTACCATATTTATATTTGCTGTGGTGATTGTTTGGACAATTCTATGGGAGGAATGGATAGTATGGTTACTCTATTAGAGAGGCAAGTAATGAAACCCAAAAAAACAGATGCTATTCCCATAGATGATAAATACATCTACGAATTGAAATACGATGGTGGCAGTGCAATCATCAAGGTAAATAAGAATGGAGTTTACGTTTCACACAGTAACAATGCAGATAATCAACTTTACAAATATCCAGAATTAGCAAACTTAATGAACGAGGGAGTAGAGGGGGAATACATTGCCGAGTTGTGTGTAATCACAAAGGACCATCCTGGTGGTATCATTAACACCTTTCAAAGACGGCAATGTGATAATAGATTTAAGATAATGCAGAGAGCAAAACAATATCCTCTCACTGCTGTTATCTATGATATCACTATGGATGGTTCTACCCCTACAACTAATATGGATTTACTTGCTCGAAAGAAATTGTTAGAGCAAAAAATAAAACCATCGCAACATGTAATGCTTGCTGATTACTATCACACCCCAGATGTTCTTTTAAAAATGAAAAATATTGAGGGAATAGTTATAAAAGATATCGATGCACCATACCGATTTGGCAAGCGTGATAGATGGTTTAAGTATCGGTTTAACAAGGAAGAAACCGTGAGGTTTGTATCATATGAAGAGTGGGAACGAGAAAACCCAGATGGAACAACATCTAAAGGAATTGTATTGTCAACTGAGGAAGGGTTTAGAGTTAATCTACCTGGACAAAGATGTGTAAATGCAATGCAGAAAATCAATGAAAAAGGGTTTGTTAACTGTGAAGTTTCATATTACTCAAAATCAAAAGATGGTTTCCGATTTGCAACTATCAAGAGGATAATATAATGTCATCACCAAATACAAAATTTGAAAAACATAAATATAATCGAATAAAAGAATTACGTATGAGAGAGGCACAACACCATCTTTCAACTGTAAGAAAGCACAATGTAAGAAGGTATTTCAATGTTGGAAAAACAAATAAAGAAAGAGATTGAGCAACTCAATAAACAAGTTGATGAAGAGCAAAACAACCTTGTTGAAAAGAGAACACGTCTTCGACACTTGAAGAATCAATATGCTAAACTTGTCAATAACGATGTTATCGGTAAATACTACAAATATAAAATCGATGAACGTGAAATGCAACCAGCACATTGGGAGTATGCAAAAATTCTTGACTTCTATACAGAAGATAGGGTATATGCTCAAATATTTAGCACATCAGTTATTGAATACAATGATAGACCAGAACATCATTTCAGATTTGCGAAGAACACAAAGATATTTATTCAGCACTTAGAAAAAGAAGGACCATATGTTGAAATATCAAAAGAAGAATATGAAGAGCAACTCCGTTTAGCATTAGATAGAGTTACCAGTGAATAACCTAATATGGGAAATAAACGATACAAGGATTAAGGTGTGTGGATAAAATTACCGAATATGACCATTCCAAAAAGAAATTAGCAGATGCTTTACACATCGAGAAAGAAGATGTAAAAATGCTTAATGATAAGATACAATCTGTTTTGAATGTTGTGAGTAAAAAAGGAACAAAACGTTCAGAGAAGATTGAGGAAGTGGAAAAAATTCTTTCTGATATTGATAATCCATTACATTATGCTTTCATGGTTGCTAACATTGCTTACTTTTTTGATACTCTTATTCACAAGATGACTGATTCATTCATGGATGGTGTTATGGTAGAAGTTGAAAAAGTCATCAAGACGGAAGAGAAAAGAGAAGAGGAAAGCAACAACTTAATGTTTCAATAGGAGGAAGAAAAAATGATAACAAGAAAAGAATTTCTGAAAAAAGTGAAAATCCGACGTGCAAACCACGATTGGGATGAAAGAAGAAAACAATTCAAGAAAAAACGTGAATAAAATGTATTCGATAAAAAGATGTAGACAATGTAATGCCATTGTTCACGTGCATCACAAGGACAAAAAATATGTAATTAAAAGACCTTGTGAACACCTTGAGCAATATCGATTTGATGGCATAACAGAATCAAAAATGAAAGAACTCGTAAGATAATGGTCACTACAAATCGGGGGAAATCGGCAGTAGTGATAGGGAGAGTTGTGTCCCTCCATGTGCCATTCCCCCCACACACTTGCGGAAGTGGTAATATACAAAAATGGCAAGATAAAGTAATCACCATTGTCGGTATCGCATTTGGATTTATGTTAATCCCAATGATACTCGATAGTTTAAACGGTCAAACGGTAAACCTATGGAGTTCCAGTTTAACTGCTATCGGTTTGTATGTACTTTCATATTGTTTCTTTACATTAGATTTAAAATTGTCATCAGTATCAAACCTGTTTGTAGCAGTGATGTGGAGTATTATTTTTGTTTTAGGAGTGATGTAAAAATGTTGAAAATAAATGATAAAGATGTATGCCCAAAGTGTGGTGCATATTGGCAAGATAATGGATATTGTGCCAATGGTCATCCACATGAATTAAAAAAAGCACATGACAAAATAAAAAAGAAAAACCTGAGGCAAACCACTCTGGATGAATTTGGAATGAAGATATAAAATGAAACAAACTGTTTTTTGTCCTAATTGTGATAAGTTTACAGATGTAATCAGCACAGAAGAAGAACTTGCTAAACATGATATCCCAGCAGAGTTCAAAGGGGATATATACATTTGCCCAGGGTGTGATAGTTTAATATGTTACAACCTTGCAGACCTATGGGAACATGCAAAAAAATTTTATCAAAAACATTTGTAGTTATATATTAGTTATAATAATTTTCCAAAGTCTTATAAGTGTATTTTGTATATAGTTATACGGTGGTGAGGATTTTATCCTTAAATGAAATACACTGTATGGATTGCTGTGAGGGTCTCAAACAATTGGATGATGAATGCATCGATATGATGATTACATCACCCCCGTATGATGCTCTCCGAGATTATAAGAAAGGTTTCAAGTTTGACATCAAAACACTTTGCGAAGAACTTTATCGTACCTGCAAAATGGGTGCGGTAATCGTTTGGGTAGTAGATGATGGGTTTATTGATGGGAAAGATGGTGGTAAAACAAAATCAGGTTCTTCTTTAAAACAAGCACTCAGTTTCATGTTTGCAGGTTTTAATATTCACGACTATATGATTTATCGGAAGAAAATGATACCTCTATCAGCAATATCAAAGGTTCGATATTACAATCGTTTTGAATTTATGTGGGTGTTCTCAAAGGGAAAACCAAAAACCATTAATCTGATTAAAGACCGAGAGAATACTTGGCAGAATCAGAAGTGGGATTCTGTTAACGTGAGAACAAAAGAAGGAGAACTTAAAAAAGTAAAAGATGGTAGTGATATCAAACCCATCGAGAAATATGGTGTTCGAGATAACATTTGGAGTTATGCAACAGGATTTGACCATTCAACAAAGGATAAGATGGCAAAAGAGCATCCTGCAATATTTCCTGAGCAATTAGTTGAGGACCATATCAAATCTTGGAGTAACAGTGGAGATGTAATCCTGGACCCCTTTATGGGGAGCGGAACTACTGCAAAGATTGCTAAACAGTTGGGTAGACAGTTTATTGGTTTTGAAATCAGTGAAGAGTACTGCAAGATTGCCAATAAACGATTAAGCAAACATCAAGTTATCGATGATTGGTTATGAGTTTAACTTTCTCACGATTATTTTAGTGTTTGACATCTGTGTAACATCATATAATGGGTCTGCAAAAAGTTTACTTACTGCTGTGGTCATTTCTTCCATATTTAATTGTATACGTTTGCCAACCACATCAATATTGATTTCTCTTCCGTATAAATTGTGTTCATCTAAAAATTTGATTAATTTTTGTTTACTCTGATGTTTTAGAATGTATCTTTTCTCTTCAACGAGTTCATAATCAATATCATATCCGAGTTTTCGCATCTCACTGATTCTTCCTCTAATACCATCATAAGAATACCCTGTTTGTTCCACCAGTTCTTCTTTTGTCAATGGTTTCTGGGAAAGTGCTTTGAGAATAACTTTATGTGCCTTTCTCACCGAAATTTCTCCTGTAAAAACCTTGAGTTACTGATATCTCATATGAGTATTTAATCTTAATGTGTTAAATAATTTTTGATTATACACAAAATCACGAAACTATTATATATCAGGACCGACAATATATATTACAGGTTTAGGTGGTTTAACATGCGAGAGAGATTTTTAATTAGTGTCAGAACAATGAACTCTTTTTTAACAGGAGAGTTTTAAGATGGGACTTTGGGATTCATTCGTTAGCGGTGTAACCAATGTCGCCAGTTCAGTGGTAAAGACCGCACAGCAAGTGGGAGGGCAAGTAGCAGGAGCAATCGGTGGAGCAGTAAATACTGTTCAAAAAGCAATAGCACCTCCTCCAGCACCAAAACCAAGGACTACAACTACCAGAACATCATCTACAGCATCTAAACCAAGAACATCTCCAACTCGTCCAACCACAACTGTACCTAAAACTCCATCAAAAGCAACAACAACAAGCACAAAAACAACAACTACTTCAACTAAAACAGGATTTGTAGGTCCTGTTGCACCATTATCTATTGAACAAAGATTGATGCAATCATCTAATCCACTACAAAGGCAACTTGGTCAACGTTTGTATCAACAAAGAGCAGGAACAGTTCAGCAAATAAAACAACCAACTATCCAAAAACAATCACCTACAGTTAGAAAATTATCACCTCAACAAACAGAACAGTTGAAACAACAGATTGCAAACCTTGAACGAGTGCAAAGATTTGCACCAGCAGTTGCTAAAACACAACTTGGAAAAGTGATTGCACAAAAGAAGGCAACTCTTTCATCAAGTATGCCAAAAGTTCAAAAAATCACACCAAAGAAAGCAGAATTTGTTGGACCACCTGCACCAAAAGCGGAAAAACCAAAAAACATTCCAGCAGGCGTTCAAAGAATCAGAAACTTACAAGATTATGTTAAACAACAAAAACAGGCAGGTAAACCTGTTAGTGCTGTTGAAATGAGAAGCATTTTAATGCCAACGGTAAATAGGGCAAAAGCGAAAGCGAAACAACCAACAGAATCACCAAAACCAGCAACTCCGTTTGCTGTTCCAAACACACTTGAACAAAGATTGATGAAAACAACACCTATTCTTGGAGAACGATTATATCAAGCAAGAACAGGAAAAGAATACAAAGAACCAGGAGTGAAAAAGAAAACACTTACCGTTAGTGAACAACCTCAAGCATCACCTAAAACATTAAAGGTTCAAGAAGATTTCGTTGGTCCAGTAGCACCTTCTGTACAACAACAAAAAGTAAACAGAGTGAAAGCGGTTCAAGATTATATTAGAGAAAGAGTTCAAAATAAACAACCAATCAAACCTAAAGATATCTCTGATTTGATGAGAGGGAAAACTGTAGAGAAAACAACTCCAAAGAAAACAACAACTACTGAACCTACTATAACTGAAACAACAATAAAACCAGAACCAACGCTTCCGCCAAAAACACAATTTCCAGATGATGTTAGAACACAAAAAGGAGAAGTTTTCAAGAGTGTTATCCAAAACCTTGAAGCACGACTAAAAGGAGCAAAGAACAATTGGGAAAGAAATGACATTCAGGAACAAATCAATAGATATAAACAACGTTTTGAACAAGCAGAGGGAACATCACTAAAGAAACCATCACAAACAGTTGAAGTACCATCCGAACCTGAAACTATGAGTAAACAAGAAGGTGTACAAAAAGCATTCTTTGATAGATACTATGCCCTTGAAGATATTGAAAGCGAATATCAAACAGCAATACAAAATTTATCTAATGCAAATTTTGATAAAAACTCAAAATACGTGGTGGAAGGAAAACTTGTATCTGGTGCTGAGGCACAAAAATGGGCAAACAAAAAGATAAAAGAATATCAAAAGGTTGATAATCAAATACAAACAGAGAGAAACAAACTCTGGCAAGCAGGTAGAGAAGCACAAGATGAATGGCATCCAGATACGAAAATTATTGAATACAATCCTGCAACGCACCATGTAGAAAACAACAAAGTAGTTTCTGGAAAAGAAAAGGACTACATTGAGGGAGAAACAGTAAGATATCACTATAAATTCCCATATGGAGGAGCAGAACAATATGGTTCATATAAGAAATCATTGGATAAGGGTGGATTTGGTGGACTACTTGCAACTGCTTTTACAGGGGAGGACCCACTCGGTTTAACAAGTGCATATTACATGGCAACAGGTGACAAACAAAAAGCAATTGATACCAAAATCAAAGCACTTCACGGAGTAAAGCAAGTTCAAGAGGGATGGAAAGAATCACCACTTGAAGGTTTGAAACGTGGGACAATGTGGTATGCTAATATGCCAACCACTCAAATCGGTTTAGCTGCTATTGGAGGTGAAGCATTTGGAGCGGGTCTTGGTTATGCATCATCTGTAGCACCCAAAGTAGCAACAGGCGTAAAGATTGTTGGTGGTGGTGCAGGTTTAATAATGGGAGGTCAAGAAGCAGGAAACCTTTATGGTATGTATCAAAGAGGTGAATATGGAGAACTTCTTGGTCGTGGTGTTACTGCTGGTTTATCAGCATATGCAGGAGCAAAATCATTTAAACCTGCTTATCAACGTGGACAAGTTATTGGAAGAAGACATCAATTACTTGCACATGTAAAAGACCCTGCACAACGATACAAATTTGAACAAGCATTTCAAACAATGGATGATGTACAAAGATTAAATTTACCAAAGAGTGAACGGTTAAAAATAAAAAAAATAGTTGGTTTAAAGGACCAACCTGATTATGTTCCAAAACCTGATGAATTACCAATCAAAAATCTAACACAACGAGAGGCAGAAGCATTTCAAAATGTTATGTCTAAATTACAAGGAAAATATGATGTTCAACTAAGTGGTAGTGGAGCACAATATATCGGTAGTGGTGGTAAAACAAGATTACCAAAAGATATTGATTTATACATTGGACAACGAAAAGTTGGTATACCTTCAAAAGGTAGTTACCCAAGAGGAAGAGTAAGTAAACTTAAAGTAGGAATCATGGAAAAACTTGGTTTCAAGAGTAAAGATAGAACAAGAGAGTTTGTTAAAGAAGCATCCAAATTGATGAGACAACAACTTGGAGATGAATGGACTGAAGGACATTTTTCAAAGATGATTGATGCTCATAAGAGAACACCTGTTGGTGGTTTAGTAAGAGAACCTTCATATGGAGACGTTGCACAAAAACCATATCGTTCAGGAGTAATAAAAAATGTTATGGATGTAAGAGAACAAACTGCCCGTAAGTTTTCAACATTCTTAGACCCAGAGCATATTGGTAGAGGAAAGGATTTACCTGATTTTTACAACTTAGCAAAAATGCAAGCAGATGCACATCCAATCAGAGGTAGAGGATTATCAAAAAGAATTGAATTTTTAGAGAAATGGACTCCATCTCTTGAAGAAGGAACAAATCGTTTTCCAGCATATAGAACAGCAACTGGAGAACTCATGTATGTAACCAAACAAACACCATCTGGTGTTATGAAACCAGGAACATCATACTATGAGATGAATCCACAATTAGCACCTGTCAGTAAGAGGGGAATATGGGGAAAATATCTTTGGAAAAGAACTGCTCCTCCACAAAGAGCATGGCAAGTTACAGGACATCCAGAAATGGGACTTGCTGATGTTAAATTCCAACAAGCACCACCAACACTTGGTTCAAAAGTTAAAGGATGGACCACAACACAACTTGGTAAAGGATGGGACAGATTTGCTCAATGGGGAGATAACGTTGACACAAGAGTTCAACAATGGCAACAACAAAGAGGGATGGTTCAAACACAACCATCAACAATTCAACCAAAACGTACACTAATATCTGGAAGAAAAACGACTACACCATCTACAACAAGAGGTGTTACAACTTATGATTATCCAACAGGTCCAACTCAAAGAACTCCAACATACCCAACAGGTACAGACTATCCATCAGGAGGATACCCAAGTGGAGGATATCCAACTGGTACGTATCCTACAGGAACATACCCAACAGGTGGTTATCCAACAGGTGCAACAGGTGGTTATCCAGTTGGAGCATTAACTACACCAACAGGTTATCCAACAGGGTATAGACCACCATCTGTAGAACCAACACCATCAGGATATCCAACACCATCAAAGCAAACACCAAGAGCAAGTTATCCAGTAAGAACATACACTCCAGAAAGAGTTCCACCGCAACAGTATCCAACAAGAACTGATACTCCTCGTGCTGAAATTTATCCAACAGGAGAAACTTATCCAAGAGATACAACAATACCAGGAACATCTCGACAAATCTATCCAACTACTGATGAAAGTGGTTATAGTTATCCACCAAGAGGATACCCAGATGAAACAGGACAACCTGTTCCACCATACACAGCACCTCCAAATACTGGGAAATATGTTCCACCAGAAAAAGATATACCAAAAACACCTCCACATATTCCACCAGACAAACCACCAGGACGGTATATTCCTCCTGTACAAAGTTATACTCCAACTCCTCCACCAGGTTATCCAGGAATACCACCATACACTGTAGTTACACCTGAAGGATGGTACTTCCAGGAATTACCAGCAACAGATACTGAACATATACAAAGAGAAAGAAAACTTGCCAAAAAGAAAAGACCAAAAAAACAAGAAGAAGATAAATCAGAAATCGAATATTACAAGGAAAAAGATGCATGGAAACCAGGATATAAGGAACGTGCATATGATGTTCCTACAATATGGGGACCAACACAGTTAAGTTGGGGCGGAAGAAGGGCAACAATCAAACCAACATACAATAAACCAGAGACCAGAAAAATCAAAGTCGGGAGTCTCATTCGGTGATACAATGGGAAAGGTCATTTACCCAAGTAAAAAACTCAAGGGGAAGGTAAAGACCATCAAGGTAACTCCCCTGATGCAATTTGACCTTTCATGTGGAAAGAAATTCATCCGCTTCAAGTCAATTAAGGAATTAGGTGATTACTAATGAAAAAAAATAAAATGAGAATAAAAAATACTTGGAAAGTAAAACCGTTTAGAGCAATTCACGATTCTGATGGAGATGGTGTACCAGATTTCAAAGATTGTCGTCCTTTTAATCCATTTAAACAAGATGAAGATGAAGATGAAATCATGCAAGCATGGGAAGCAGTAGAAGGTAAAAAATTTCCTTGTGCATCATGTGGAAAAATCATTCAACCATATCAAGTTAATAGCGGAAAATGTCCTTACTGTGGAAGAGACCCATATGTTAAAGAAGCAATGATGGTAGAAGATGAAGAATGGAACAGACATGTTGATGAAGTAAGAGAGAGGGCAAGACAAAAACAAAGAGATGTATGGTATGAATGAATAGTAATTACTGTGGAGATGGCATAGAAGGAGGATATTATTAATGTGGAGAAATAGCGAAGAACCTATGATGACCACAATACAAAGGCAGTTGCTATCACACGATGGTCAAAAAATGAAAGTTGATGGTATAGAGTACACGTTTCGATTTGGTTATCATGGTGCATATCCATCATGTGAATTTTCTGGAGAACGAGATTTTTGGGTTACACCGTATTATTGGAAAGATAAAAAGACCAATAAAGTGGTTACATTACTCCGTTCAACTAACTTTGGTGAAGGGGGAGTTATTGTTCACAAAGGTTTGTTCAAAGGACCAAAGGATTACTTCTACAAAGTAAAAAAAGCAATCAGAAAGTTTCACAAAAATGATAGACTTTCGATGCAAGAGTACACAAAACAGATTGAAGAATCAAACATATATGATGGAACAAAACAAAGATTTCCAGATATATGGAGAATGGGACAAGATGCATATTACTGGAGGGATGGTTACTGAAATCAGACTCACAACCTAACGGTGTGAGACCACCAAACCTACTTGTCACTGAAGAGGGACTCGCATCCCTCTTCTCTGGCAACCAAACACCGTTACTTGAAAATAAATCTATGAAAAGAGCAAGAGGCAGACTCGAATATTATGGGAGTAGACTATTATGAAAAGATTTCCTATTAAAGTTCCAAACAATCCATTTCATACTCACTTCAAATTAGATACAGATGGAGATGGAGTATGGGATTGGAAAGATTGTAGACCATTTGATTACACTCGACAACACACAGGTCCAAGTGAACTGAAGGGAGATATAGATATAGTTCACGAAAAAGTTATGATTAATGCTGTAAGAAGATATCCAAGCAGTAGACAAATGGCAATGATGATTAACAATGCCATAAAGAAATTCTTTTTACATCCTCAACAAGAACAACTCATTAACGCTTTTGATAATCTTGTAACAAGAAGAATAGCAATGAAACCAAATGAAATGCAAGTTAATTGGTATAACGACCCATCAAAATATGTGCTTGATGTGTTTGACCCAGTATTCGATGTTCACCATTACGTTTACATGGCAGGTAAAAAAACGGTTGCAAGACCAGGAACACCTGTTATCCTTGTATCTATCACATCACTTGATAGAGAAAAAATGGGTTTAAAAGAATTTGATAAAATGATTACATGGGCAAGACAGCAAATTAAAAATAAAGTAAAGAGGGGTTATTGATGTTTAAACCAATGAGAATAAGATTAGGTTTTGATACCGATAGAGATGGAGTACTTGATTTCCGTGATTGTCGACCATTTGATAGCAAAAGACAGGATATCAAACCAAACAAAAAGATGGCAGAGGAACTTAAAAAATTACCAATCTATGTATCAGATAGACCAGGTGAGAAATATCACGTAATGTCTAAGGAAGCACAGAAAAACGCATTTCGGGCAAGAACAGAATTCCTATCCACTCTGAAAAAACATCCATATGTACTATCTGATATTAAGAAGTACATTAAGAAAACAGATGCTGACTATGTTTATCAAATCAATCAACCAAGAGATAAACTTGCTCTTGGAATACGCAAAACACTCATCCAGGATGATAAAACTCGGAGAGCAATACTTGGTAGTGAAACAGAGAGTTTCGATGCTCTACAACCGTTTGTGAACAGATATGAAAGTAAATTAGAGGATATTGGTTCATATTCATTCCCTGAAAAGTTTACTCCAAAGAGTGATATGCTACCAGACCTACGTGGATTTGGTTCTAATCCATTCACATTAAAAAGTTATGATGATACATACATTCGCCACTCAGGAAGAGTAAGTAAAACAAACAAAGTTCCATACAAACTGATTGTTGATAAGAATTTCCAAAAGAATGTAATAGATAAAGTAGTGTATGGTTACGGTTTTGACCAATTGGTATCTGATGTGACAGACCGTGGAAAACTGATGAAATCACATCTCCGTTCACTCCGTATCAGTGTAAAGTGGGCAACTCACGTTGTTATTGGTAAACAGTTAACCAAATACAGTTATCCGAAATCATGGGATACCGCTTTTTATGTTACCAACTACGAAAAAATCAATTCCATGATGGAACGTATCACACAGAAGATTGTTAAAAAGTACTTCCCAAAAAGAACGTGGGAAGATTTTGGAGAGTACAATAGATATGAATCCTATTAAGATAAAGACTCCATTTGCCATATTACCTCATTTTCGGTTGGATACAGATAGAGATGGTGTTGAAGATTACAAGGATTGCCGTCCTTTCAATCCAAAACTTCAACACGTCTATCCCAACCAGAAGATGAGAGAAGAAATTAGACCACTAAACATATGGGTATCAGATAGACCAGGTGAAAAGTATCATGTTCTCTCTAAGGAAGCAAAGAAAAAAGCACCTCGTTCTCGGGCAGAAATGCTCTCGGCAATAAAAAAATATCCATCTATTGTTGGAGATATCAAAAAAGCACAACGAAGACAAGAGTATCTTGAAGAAAGAGAAGTTGAAGATAATCCAAAATTTGAATATACGCATACATCTTGGGTACAACCAGAAAGGATAGCATCAAATGTGCGATTCCAAGTTGGTAAGAGAGGAACAGAAGATTTGTATCTATTAGGTCAAGTGGATGCATCACCAGCAGAAATTGAGAAAGCAAAAGCACTTGAACCATTCAAGAATAGATTTGCTGAAATATCGTCAGGGTTTGGCAAACAGATGAGAAGAGAGATGTATGCTGAACCTGTTACCCCAGAGCATTTTAAAATTTTTGATGAACAAACAGAAGCAATTGTTCGTCTTGGAATGATTGTTAGTGAAAAGAAAGAAGTGGATAACTTTATCTCTGAGTTACAAAAGGAAGAAGAGAAATACAGTGCCGACCCTCACAAATATAGAGGTCCATATAGTGGAAGCAGAAAAAGTTCACATTTCGCAACTATTATTCAAAAAGGAACTCACGCTTATCACATTTTAAATTCACTTAATTTACTTGAAGAAAACGAATCAGATAAATATCCTGCAAGATGGACACAAATAAAGAGTATAGTTCGAATGTATGATGATATGAATTTTGGAACCATTCTTCATAAACTCATCAATGCAGGGATGATTTATCATAGGGGAGAAAAAGGCAAGAGAAAATATTATATCTCGAAACTTGGGAAGGGTGTATTACAAGAAATTAGACGGTATGGAAAGTGGGAGAGTGCTGATTATGTTCCACAGAGAGCATGGTATCCTGCCAAACGAGAACATACAGCATTTAATCCATACAAATCTATTGAGTCAGGGAGTATGCCTCATCGAGTAATGGAAACTATTGCTAAGGGAGATGTAAATCACGGATGGATTGACTCACATCACGATAGGGGTTTACCAACAAAGAAAGAAACGTTTCGACGTGGATTACATATGCCAGTGAATGATGTTACTTCAAGAAAACTCGAAAACACTGGTCTTGTATATCGACCAAAGAGAGGTTGGTATCGGTTAACTCGTAAAGGAATACAGGTTTTGAAAATACTTTCACAAGGCAGAACTTGGTATAACGAAAAGTACGATGAGATGCTGGAATCATCAGAACCACCATATGCACGACCAGAGAAAAAACCAATAAAACAACATCCCAAAACAGTGAGGTACATGGATTACGGATTAAACAGACCCATTACAACAACAGTAGTAGGAGAACTCCCAGATGGAAAAATAATGATTATGCATCCAGCATATGCTCACTTGAGTAAACCAGCAAACATCAAACACACATTAGTAGTGGATAAATCAGACTTGGAAGGATGGTATTAATGAAAATAGGAGATGAAACACAAATTGCTCACCTTATCTTTGGTACACTCGATGTATCTATTATTGATAAAAAATCAGATGATAAAGGAGATTACTGGATTGGTCGAGTAATTGATAATGAAAGCATGTTCAATGAACCTGTAAAATTCCGAAAGGAAGATATTGTTAAGTGATAGAAATGCCAACAGATGTATATGGAACAGTTGCTGAATTTCCAAATGAGAAAACGGTTACGCTGATTCGAAAGATGCTTTATGATAACGGTATCGATAGTATCACCGTGTACCGAGTAACATCAGCAGGTCCAGCATTTGGAGTGGCAACAGCAATAAGAGATGTAAAGCAAGCAAAGAAACTGATTGACCAAGCATTAGGAAGAGACTCTATGAGTTTTTCATTCTACGATTGGAATGATGACAAGTGGTAAGATGAAAGCAGATAAGTTTGATGAAATCGTGAAACGGTTTTGGAAATGGGAAAAAAATGATACCCGATACTACTTGGGATTCTGTTCAGAAGTAGCGGTAGCAATGGACAAATTTCTAAACAAGAAAGGTAAAATCGGAAAGCACGGATGGTTTCACACTATCTACATTTGGGATGGTTACTATTGGGATATCAGGGGAAAGATGACTAAAAGAGAACTTGATTTCAAAATGCCAATTGGTGCAACTGATGAACCACGTCCAGCAAAACCAGAAGAAATCAAACACATCTACGATTTATTGAATGTAAAGAAAGTAAACTACATTTTGAAAGGATTTAAAGATGCCCAAAGGGGGTGGAAGATGTAATGTTAAAAAATCTACCAAGTTTAGCACAAAAAAGACAACCACTGGGAATGGAACCTAAAGACCCATTGCAGTTCAAATTTAATACTCATACTGTAAAGGACTTCAGCACTCCGTTTTACTCTGGTATGATAGAAGCAGAACCAATAATACTAACTCCTCAAGAAGAGGGGAGAGCAATGAAACGCTATCTCAATAGTCAAGGAGATAAGTATCCAGTTGGAACAATTGTTGGTGCAGGAGACCACCCAAAAGAGGCAACTCCTGAGCAAATTGAACAATTCAGAAAAAACAGAGAAGAAATTGTTCCACCAATGGTAAAGCAAGATATCAGAAGTCAAGGTGGTATCTTTCATGGAAAACACAATCTTAACCGTGAATACAGAAGAAAACTGGGTAAGAAAAAAGCAGAAGAGTTCATTCAAGAAACTTATGATTATGATGTATGGGTAGGCAACCCAAGACGACGTGCTGATATGATGCAACGTAAACTCGATAAGAAAATGAAATGTGATATTGCATATGCTGTAAAGCAACCAGCACCTCACGATGCAAAAGCACGATGGATTGTACGTTCAAGGGCAAACATGGACAATCCAGAAGTTGATTATGTTGGATACCCAGACCCAATCCGTCATCCATACAGAACAAGAAAAGAACGAGACGGTATTGAATACGAAACCATTGAATCATCAATGGCAAGAGAAGAAGTTCTCAAGCATGTGCCAATGAGAAGTTTCAAAGCGCGTCGTTCACTTTACAATTATCAAAAATACAAAAACTATGAAAGAGGAAAGAAATGAACAGGGAAGAAATAGACTTCATGTACGATGATGGTGAATTTGGTTTCAAAAGTCTTGACCCAATGGTAAAACCTGTTGTATATGCTATTCACAAAAAGGGATACTTTACCACAGCATCTTGTCAAGGTCACGGACCAAGTGGAAAACCATACATGATAATACAAGATAAAAAACCATTGCTTAATGTTTTCAAGAAACATGGTTTCAAAGTAAACTATAAGTCATCATCTAAAAAAATGTATCTTCCTGGTCATGTTACACATGGTAAACCAATATCAGTTATCAGTGTAATAAGACAACCACTAAAAAGTGAAAAAGAACGAGAAACAATGTGGAAAAATATCTATCAAGATATCATAAAATTGGATGGATACTAATGAAAGATTATTGGAACATAAAAAATGTTTCTAAGAAACCAAGATACACACCATTCGTCATTCCGATGAAACCAATGAGTTTTGGTGATAAACCTCCTGTGCCAAGTAATCCAAACAAAAATCTTACTACAAAGCAAGCATTCAAGATGTATAAGTTAGCACCACTCGGTAATTGGGATGGTGATAAACACGTCAATATGTTTGATTGTAGACCTTTTGATTCAACAAGACATAAAGTTAAAGAGGGGACATCTCGAAAAAGAGTGAAGAGTCATTTCTTTGAACAATACGGTTGGTCTCCATATGCTACACAAACAAGAAAAGAACCAACATACGGAAGTGTTTTTAGAGAAGCAGAAGAACAAATACCAGAAGCATACAATCGTGGAGGAGAAAAAGAGTACAAATATTCTGAGTTGCTTCAAGACGCATTAGAAAACAGAAAAAAATATATTGATAATCCTGTGAAGGATATTGTTGGTGTATACAAATTCAAGAAAGTAAAACTTGGAATACATCAAACAACACTTGCATTACACTATATTCATAGATATCTCGAAAATGAACATCCAGATTATGAGTTTGGTTATTCATTAAAAGACCCGAAACATGTAACTGTAACTTATCCAGATGGAAGAGTTGAAGAGAACAGGAAAATATCAAGTTACTTTAACAAGAAAACTCCACCATATGTAAGAAATCTTTTAACATTGTTGAATCCATATGCCGATATTACAATAGTGATAACTGATTATCCAACTGATATTCTAAGAGCATCAACAGGTCAGGGATGGACTTCTTGTGTTGCTATTCGACCAGATAATCCAGCAATGTATGAGAAAGGAACTTTTTCAGATATCAAACATGGTAATGTTATTGCTTGGGTATTTGTTGGTAACAAGATACCAGGACAAAGCGCACCATCGGGGAGAATTTTTTTACGATGGGGAGTAGAACCAAATACTGGTAAAAAGGATATTGCCATTGAATATAATCCACGTTCAGATGACCCAAGAGGATTTTACGGAATCACCAATCAAAGTGCAAGGTCTATTGTGAGAAAGATACAAGGAATTTTGCAAAAGAAGGGATACAACACGTATAATTACATGGAAACACCATATCAACATGTAGGTTACTCTGATGCTTGTCCCTCAAGATATGGTCGTCTTTACTATAAGAAAATGCCATTACAAAGAACAAAGAATCTACCTATCTATGAAATTGAAGAACAATTTGTTTATTCACCTAAAAAAATACCATCATCAATTCAAATGGGTTTCATCAAGAAATACTATGAACGTCCATCTCGAATGGAACAGATATCAGTAAGACCAGAGTTGTCAAAGAGTGCAGTTAACGAGTTGGCACAACATCCTTTTGGTCGTGTAAGAAAAAATATTGTCCGTCATCAAAAGTATCTGCCAAAACAAGCAAAAAAATATTTTTTGATGCACGAGGAAGATAGTGATGTTATTGATATCCTTGCTATGAGAAAAGACCTTGAACCAGAAGAACGTATTGAAATTTTCAGAAGGCATCCTCATACGCAATCATTATACATTCAAAACACTGGTATAGTTGAACCTGTTTACATGAAGTTTTTTATTGATGAAGGAGACCAGGATATAATTAATTACTTATCACGCAATCATTCTTTGTCTCCAGAAGCAATTGAAAAGGTATACAACCGAGAGATGGATGAGCAAAACCGACATATAATAACCAAAATACTACTTCAAAATCAGAAGATTCCTCCACATATAGTAAATGATATAATAGACAGATATACAAATGATGAAGATATTCTAGGGAGTGTAATACAAACACAATCCCTTACTATATCACAACTCAAGGAACTTTTCAAAAAAACTGAACGAGTTGTACCATTTATTTATTCACCAAGTCTTGATGAAGAACTCGTTAAGATGATACTGAAGAAAAGTGATTACTTCACATCTCAACAATATAGAATAATGCTTCAAGCAGTTCATTCTAAACCGTTGATAAAAGAAATACTTGAAAGATACATTATGAATACTTCTGACGATGAGACAGTATCTAATACACTCAATTCTTACATTGGCATGATTGATTTTGGTGTGATATTTAATCTTGCAAAAAAATACATTGAAATGAAAGCAGAGAAAGGTGATGAAGCATACTTGGTAATGGATAAGTTTGCTCAATCACACGACATACCAGATAAGTATGCTAACCAGGTTTACGCTTATTGTTTTCAAGAGGGAGATGAACAGGTTCACAATTATCTCCTAAATAACATACATGTGAACACTGAAATTAAAAATTTGATTAGAAATAAGAGAGGATATACTGAATATTAGGTGGTGAAAAATGGACTTTATACCGACGTTCCACTTCATATCGGCAATCATCATTTTCGGATTGCTTATGTATATGTTTGGACCAATTATAACATACCTTGATGAGATGTTCCCTACTGCAAGCAGTTATGCTACTGCAATGTTCTTTATTTGGTCCATTTTAGCTGCAATTAATTTATTCGGTAGTGGAATCCGTTTAGTAATGAAAATGCAAGAGAAAAAAGGTTGGGGATATTAAGTGAAATATGATGTAAACGACCTCGTTGAAATGCTTACTTACAGAAGAGGAGCAGGGTCAGAAGGAGAAAAGAAATTCATCAAGAGATACCTGGATGTTGTTCCTGGTATGGCAAAGGATGGATTTGGGAACAGATTTAAACAGATTGGAAAAGGTGATACATGCTTTGCTTGCCATACTGATACTGTGCATAATATGAAATCTACGTTTCAATGGAAAGGCAAGACATACAATGTGGATAAACTACTCGGTGGGAGACAAGAAGTTCACGTTAAGGGAAAGTGGGCATACAAAGAAGATGGAGAGTGTCTTGGTGCCGATGATGGAACAGGTGTATGGATTTGCTTAAATCTACTATACGCCAGAAAACCTGGTCTTTACATTTTCCATAGAGCAGAAGAAGGTGGAGGACAAGGTAGTGGATGGATAGTATCAAATAAACCTGAACTTGTTTCTCACATCAAAAAAATGGTTTCCTTTGACAGAAAAGGATACACCGATATTATCACACATCAAGGATGGAGTAGAACTGCATCTGATGAATTTGCAAATGGATTAGCAAGACAATTAGGTGGTGGTTACAGACCTGATGATGGTGGTGTATTTACTGATTCTGCAAATTACAAGGACATCGTTCCTGAATGTACCAACGTTGCAATGGGATACTTCAATGGACATACAGCAGAAGAGAAGCAAGATTTGGTGTTTGCAAACAGTTTGATGCAACGATTGCTGAAAGTCAACTGGCAAAAACTTCCTGTAGTACGAGACCCTGATGAAGAAAAGAAGAGAACAGCAAGAAGAAACAATTGGTGGAATAGTGGAAACAATTGGGATGATTACAGTTACGGTTACGGAAATTATGGATACGGAAGAAGAACTACATGGGGATATCAAAACTACGGTTACGGTGAAAGTTATGTAAAGAAGAAGCAACCAGAAAGGTTTCCAGTATATTGTGCATCTTGTGGCGCAAGTTGGAATACTAACAGAGTTCCTCGAAGATGTCCATTCTGTGCATCTCAAAGAGTAAGCAAAACACGACCAAAGAAAGTAAAAGACCCTTACACAAATGTTCCAACACTGTTTTCACCAGAGAAGATTGATAGCAGTTATAAGATGCCTGCAAAGAGATTGAAAAATATTCCTACTGTGTCATTCCCTGGAAGAAAAGTTGAGTATATTCCAAAGGAGGATAGACATAATCGGGATTTAAAATATAAGATTGAAACAAAAAACAGAACATTTACATACACTGAGGATGAGGTAGAAAAAGGAGAGGAACTTGATTGGTCATATCAACCTCAAAAAAAGAAAAACACCAGCAAGTTCTATGATTGGAGAACAGATGATAATCTCAAATATCCAAAGAAGAAAAAGAAGAAAGATTTTGATGATTATTGGTATGACCCAACTCTGTTCTAAGGTGATAAAATGGTATTGAAAACGTTCTCGTTGAACCCGAAGGGAAGCATATCAAAAAGACAATGGGATAAAATGAAAAGGTCACCTATATTTGTAACTGATACTTCTAAATCATGGGATAATGATTGGGATATTGATTACAGTTATTGGGAAGGAGTATATCCTGTTACATCGAGAAGAGCAAAACAACTTGCGCCTCGGGCAACCAGGGAGTTTTTTGATACCGTAAAGCAATATCCAGGTATTGTTGAAGATATTTGGCAAGTGAAACCGAAGGCATTGATTTACAGTTCAGAACCAACAAAAGAAGCAGAGGGCGGTTGGACGCATGGTCAAAAAGTATTTGTTAGACCAAAAGTGCCTGAGACCAAGAAAACCAAAAGGCAGATGGAACGTTTTATCAACACTCTTCCTTACAAGGAACGTATTCAAGCAAGAAAGCAATTGGTAGAAAGAACAGTGTATCCAAGAGATGATTTTCCCAAACAAGCAATAAGAAAACAAGCAAGAGGTACTGCTGAACATATTTACCATGAACTCGGACATGTTGTTCAAGAAAGAACTCTTGGTGTTGATGAGATGGAACGTCAAAATAAGAAATACAAATATGAAGATGTCCCATTTGAAAAGGAAGCAAGAAGAAGAGCAGAAAGAAAACTATCAACACATTTTCATTTAGACACTGATAGAGATGGTGTATTTGATTGGAAAGATTGTCGTCCATTTAATCCAAACTTGCAGGATTCACCAGATTTTGTTCCAGCACCTGTTGAAATACCAAGTAAGTATTCCCAATCAACACAAGTTGTTCAAATGCCACCTCAGGAATATTTGCAATTAGCATTAGCAAAATCTGATGAGTTAGACAGATTTGATGAACGAGCATACGACCAAGAATCACTTGCAAATTTACGTTATCGAATGGAACAAGAATTAGAAATCGACCCTCCATCTTTCACAGTGGATGTAGAAAGTGGTGCAATAACAGACCACTCAGGACGCCATAGAGCATTCATGGCATACAAACTTGGAATTCCAACAATTCCTGTTATTATATATTTCAATTATGCGGGAATGCCTGTAGAAGCAATGAAAGGGATTATTGAAAAACCTGATGCAAATGAAATGGAACTGCAATCAGAATTAGTAGGATTATCATATAAGAGGAGAAGATAATGAAATTTTATGATTGGGGAATGAAACCACAAAAGAAGATGCGATTTACAAATACATTTAGACCGATGTCTTTAGTGCCAAAAAGAAATCCAATTCCAAGTCGACCTAACAAAAATTTATCATATCCGCAAGCACGAAAAAAATATGGTTCAGCACTCTCCCCTTTTGGTAACTGGGACAAAGATATGCATATCAATATGTTTGACTGTAGACCATTCAATCCGTTGATGCATAGAGTTCCAGAAGAATATAAGGATAGAAAAGTAAAATCATACGCAAAACCAGGACAAACTTGGTCTGATGTTTGGGATTTTGTTGAAGATAATATTCCTCATGCTTTCAAAAAAAATCGTGAAGAAGAATATTCAAACATGATGAAATTTGCGTTGCTCGACAGAGAAAGAACATTTGAACGAGCAGGAGATTTACCGTTCAAAGATGTCGTTGGTGTATATCACAGAGGAAAAGTTCGACTTGATGTTGACCAAACATCACTTGTTCAATATTACATTAGTAGATTTTTACGTGAAGTACATCCAAACAAAGATTTTGAATTCTATGAAGATGACCCAAGTAAGGTGAAAGTGTACGACCATGAAAGAGATATGGTATACGAAAACAGAAAAGTATCAGGATATTTTCCTAAAAAGACACCTCCTCACATCAGAAATTTATTAACACTTCTTGCACCATATGCGTCAGTAACAATTGTAATCACAGATGACCCAGGAGAAGTTGCAAGAAAATCAGCAGTAGTAACATCAAAAGACCCATATAAATTAGCATATACATCATGTGAAACTCCTGCAAGAGGATTGTATGATGGTGGAACAACATATGGAGCGCATGTTGGACCATATAGCGACATCAGATATGGAAACGCAATTGCCTGGTTTTACATGGGTAAAGATATCAAAAACAAATGCCCTGTTGGTCGTGTGATGTTGCGGTGGGGAACAAAAAGTGGAAGATGGACGGATACCAAGAGTATTGGTATTGAATACTATCCAGGTAGACATCAGACACCAAAAGACGTAGATGAACTTTGGTATCGTGAAAGTAGAGCAAGAGGATTCTATGGTTCTATATCGGCAGGATTAGCAAGAGCATTAATCGGTGAGTTACAGGATATTCTTAAAGAGAAAGGACATTATTCACATACTATTAGAACACCATATGAATATGAGGGATTTTCAGATTTAACATTCGGCAGTGACAGATACATAACATATACTCCCATTCAACGTCAAAGAGCGCAACGTTCAACAGATATTAGAGATATTAAATGGAACTATCTCCAAAAAGATAAACTCCAAAAACCATTTATGTATCAGTTTGCAACAGACCCTGATTCTGCTGTGCGAAAGGAACTTGCAAGAAGAAGAGATATTGATGAACCAATAAAAATAAAATTAGCACAGGATGAGAATATTGGAGTTAAGTTAGCACTTCTTGAAAATCCGACTACTATACCAAGAGAAGCAATTGATTATATGTATAGTGAGGGAGGGGAAACTCTATTGAGCAATTTGATGTATCGTTCAGAAACTCCATTTAAAATGAAGAGAGGCATCATCAGTCGTTCAACACATCATGCGGTGAGATTAGCACAAGCAGGAGGCGAATCACTTGACCCTGAAACGAGACAAATTCTATTACATCACAGAAATTTCAAGGTAAGAAGGGAATTTGCAAAACGACAAGACCTTACTGACAATGAAATTCAAGAGTTACTCAATGATTCATCAGCATACGTACTCCAAAACATTATTGGTAACAAGTTAGTTAAATTAACTCCTGAACAATTCAAAAAATTCATCAAGTCAAGACATAGAATGGTTAAGATGAAAATGGCAAGGTTGAAATATATCAGTGATGAAGATTTACTTGAACTTGCGAAAGATTCTGATGATGATGTAAGAGACCAAGTTTTAAGGAGAACCAATATTCCTCCTAAAACATTGGAATACATTTTAATGAATTACCCACCTTACGACCTATCGTATATTCTTCGTACTAAGTTTATTCCAAGAGAATTAATCCAAAAAGTCATTCAAAGAGATAACATCTCATTGAACGATTTGTTTGCTAACGAAAATATACCAGAGGATGCCAAAGCAATCGTTGTTGAAAAATATATGGTGGATAACAACAAAGTTCCATATGGATTGATTACTGATTTCGGAAAATACAGAAACGTTATGGATGTTGCTATGAAGATTCTCAAGAGTTCAAACCGACCAGATATGATGACCTTAAATAGAATAGCACAGATGAGAAATATTCCAAGAGAGTATCGACATGATGCTTTTGCTATGGTTTACGAATATGGAAATCGTGATACAAAAAAATACCTGTTGAACAATCCAACAGTTAATAAAGAAATTAAAAAAATAATTATGCAAGGTGGTGGATATTATTAGAGATTTTTGGGGAACACAATCGTTTAGAAGCAAACCAAAGAAAAAGAAAGCAATGTATACACTTGGGTTCAAACCAACTTTTCAAATAGGTACAGCACCCAAGTTTGCACCTATTCCAAAGAGACCAAATAAAGATTTAACATATGCACAGGGTAGAAGTCTTTACGGACCTGCACTTGCACCGTTTGGTAATTGGGATAAGGATAAACATTTGAACATGTTCGACTGTCGTCCATTTGACCCAACAAGACACAAGGTTCCAGAAGAACACAAGAAGAGAAAAATTCCAAGTTATATTAAACCAAACAGAACATGGGAACAAGTGTGGGATGAAGCAGAAAAAGATTTACCGCAAGCATTCAAACGTTCACAAGAAAGAAAGTATAGTGATTTACTTTCAAATGCTTTAATGGGAAGGGAGAATACATACAAAAAAGATACTCCATTTAAGGATGTTGTTGGAACATATAAACTTGATAAGGTCATTCTTGATAGAAGTCAAACACGTCTTGCTCAACGGTACATTCTTGATTATTTGGCATGTGTTCAACCAGATAAGCACTTTGAGTTTTACCTTGAAGAACCAAGTAAAGTAAGAGTAACAGATATGGAAACAGGTGAAGTGCGTGAGAACATCAAGGTGTCCAGGTATTTTCCAAAGGGTACACCACCTCATATTCAGAATCTTCTAACACTGCTGACACCATATGCTAAGTTAACTATAGTGATATCAGATTACCCTATGGATATAATGAAAAAATCATCCATAATCACCAGCACTGATAAAGACCCAGGTGGATGGAATCTTACTTGGAATTCATGTGAAACACTCGGTAGAAGTGTTATGGGAATGAATGAGTATGGATATGAAGTTGGTTCATTCTCTGATATCAAATATGGTAATGCAATTGCATGGTTCTATCTCGGAGGTAAAACTCCAGGAAAAGATTATCCAAATGGTAGAGTAATGCTTCGATGGGGAACTACAACAGGTGATTGGGAAGGAGAACCTGATATTGGAATTGAATTCAAAGCAGATTCGTCAAATCCTGGTGGTTTTTATGGAATGAGTGGAAGAAGTGCCAGAGGGTTAATTGGTGAACTTCAAAAACTATTGAAGGCAAAGGGATATTTTTCTCATAGCATCACTACGCCATATGAATATCAGGGTTATTCTGATGTTAAGGGAAGTAGCGGTAGAATATCATACCGTCCATTCTCTCAACAAGTATCTGAGCAGTCAAATAAAACAATGGGACAAATAAAGGATACAATGGTATGGCAAAAGAAATTACCACAACCATTTGCATTCCAGTTTGCTCGAGACCCAAATGCTTCAATTAGAGAACAATTGGCAAGACGAGTAACGGAACCAGATGACCCACATACATTTGACCCAAAACTTCCAAAGCAAGTAATGATGAGATTGGCAAAGGATAAAAACATTAGTGTAAGAAGGTATCTTCCACAAGCAACTTTCAGTTTACCACCAGAAGTGACAAGAACATTAGCAACTGATTCCGACCCAGAAGTCGTAAAACGCTTATCAAGGAGAAGTGATATTCCTGACGATGTTAGACAACAAATGATTGAAACTTCATCAGAACTTGCTATTGAAATTGCACAACAAGATAATCTTGCTCCAGAGGTAAGAAAAATTTTGATGGCACATCCTGATTATCATGTGAGAGCGCAGTTTGCAAGTAGAACAGATTTAACACAAGAAGAAATGTACGAGATTGCAAAAGACAAAGCAACTACAGTGAAATTAGCATTTATCAAAGAACAAAAATTGCCAAGAGAATTATGGGAAAAGTTCTGCCGAGATAAAGACCCAGATGTAAGACAAAAGATGGCAAGATTGAAACAATTACCACCCGATTTGATGTTGCAATTATCAAAAGACTATGATGATAATGTTCGACTGGCAATTGCAGGAAGAAAACTTATTCCTGATGATATCTTAATATCAATGATATACAGTGAGGGAACTGTTTATGAGAAATATGACCAGATACTACAACATATTGCAAACAGAGAGGAATTGTCCAATGAAGTTATTACAGCATTAATGGATATTGGAATACAAGGTGATTACAATGTACTGAGAGCATTGCAACTTAATGAAGGTGTTCCAGAAAAGACCAGAGAACAATTGTTGTTACGTATGATACAGGATGATAGTGCAACATCAGATTTAGTTGAATACGCAATTAATAATTGGTATGGTTCTGTGAAAATAATGAGAGCAGTATTTGAATGGTTGCAAAAACACCCAGACGCAAACACCGTCAAAGATAAACTTGCCAAGAGTGAATTACTGCCAAAAACTGTGAAGAATGAAATATTTGCTTTATTATTTGAGATTGGAGATAAGAGAGTACATGAGTTATTAAGACGAAATCCAACAGTAAATGTGGAGGTCAAAAAACTTATAGGTGGAAATGATTATGGTTATTAGGTGAGAGAGATGGCAACAACGAATTGGATGAAAGCATCTATAGGGTTAGCAACATTTGGATTTATCAATTTGGCACTATTCATAGTTTTAAGTAGTCCATTCGGACAAATTCTCGACACCATCAGTGATGAATCACATGAGTTGAACATAGACGATGATGTTGACCCTTTTCTCGACATTTGGAGAACCGTATTTGGAATGACCTTTGTATTATCTATGTTTGGATTAGCAGTATGGTTTTTCCTGGGTTCTCATCGTGATGAATACGAGGAGCATTAACATGAGCAAAAATGTATTTGAGAGTGCTTTTAAGTATGTCTGTCAGAAAAGTGGTCAAGACTAAACCAAAAAAGCGAAAGAAACGAAGATAATTATCTTCTTGACCTCGAAGTTACCGTTGCGGTAATCTAATAAAAAAGATTAATAAACCAGAAATTAATAATATATATGGTGGTGAGAGAGATTAAATTCAAAAAGAAAATGATATACTGGATACTTTTACTTCTGTTCTTTGGTCAGTTTTCAGCAATATTCACTCAAGTAAGTGCAGATGATGAAGGTCCATTAGTGCCTCCTGCTGGTCTTAGCGAATATGCAGGAGACATTGTTACATTCAATGCTACTAATGTTGAAGCAGAAACTGCACAATTAAATGGATGGTACGGATGGGGTGGTAACGACCCAGCAACATGTGGATTTTCTTATAATGATACTTTTCCTATATCTTCTCAAAATCTCACTCTTGGTGGTTCTTATAACAATGAAACCGTTAGTGCATTAGTATCAAATCTAAATGCATCAGAAACGTATTATTACTATTTATGGGCATTGAATTCTACAGGTTGGTTTCGTGCATACAATAACGCATCATTTTTAACTAAACCATCTGGACCTCCTCAAAATTTTACTATTGCATCACAAGGTTCAGGTAATATTACATTAACATGGGACAATGTTACTGATTATCAAAATCATTCAAGTGATATTGACTTTTATCAGGAAGCAATCATACGGTATAGTAAAGTATCACAACCAACTGACCCTACTGATGGTATATTGGGATATCGTGGAACTAATGAATCAGTTACCATTGAAGGATTAGATTTGGATACACAATATTATTTTTCAGCGTGGACACATATTAGAGATAATGTATCAATGAATTCTTCTTTATTGATGCAATACAGAAATAGTTCAGAGTTTTCAACACTATCAGCAAGTACTCAGGGTGGTAGATATAACATTTCTATTAGATATGAAAACCGTTCATATGGTTATGTTAATCTCACAAGATATGGTCCTCATAAAATGATTATTTACTATTATGGTCAAAATCTAACTGATTACTTTGGTGAAACTGATTATGTCATTTTTAATAACAACGCATCAAGTTATGAAGATATTGAGAATGTTCAAAACATCAGTAGAAATGAAACTATTGTATTAACGTACACTCCAAGACATTTTAACGGAGTATATGGATATAATAATTCTACTGGAACATGGAATCCCATTTCTGATACTTATTGGGAATATAATTCTACCACTAACTCTGTACATATAAGTGACCTTGCATTTGATAATAACACCAAATATGTTAAAGCGGTTTATGGAACAATGGAAACATTTGTCGTTGAACATGACCCTATGAATTATTTTGATAATAACAATACAAACTTTTCTAATGGTAACATTTCATTTAGTGTCAATAAAACTATTAAATTTATTTCGTTTCATTGGAACGACTCTGATGCTAATGTCAATCGATGTAATCGTATGATTGTCATGGAACCTGGACAAAGAGATTATGACATTTTTATTCGAGACGACCTTCCTGTCTATGGGGAAGGGCAACCATTAGTAAAGAATCATTCGCTTGTTAAGTATATTTATTCTTTCTCTGATGAAACAGGATTGTTTAAATTGAAAAATAATCCTAAAGCATATATTTATATTTATGATAATTTAGGAAACAAACTGATTGTTCATTCAGAATATTTTGATTATGAACTCCATATTAGTCCTTGGTTAGTATATGAACAAGAATATTTTATTGGAGTAAAGTGTGATGAACTCGAATATGAACGTATTGGTCGAGCACCAGCGTTTGATAATACTCAACCAGAAGTAAGAATACCGTATGTGTGGAATCAAGATTATTCATTCTATGATTTAGTTAATATCACAACTGGTTGGATGGCAAATGGTTTTTATGTAACATATGAAGATACAACTTATAGTACTGTTACTGCTACATTCAAAGTTTATGGATTAATTAATGGTACATTGCTTTATACATCAAGTACAACCAGTTCATATAAAAATTTTACATATCCATGTAATGTAACAAAAAATTATGAATGGCAAATTACAACAATTCTTGACGATGTTTCAGATGAATATGATGGTACATATTCATCAACAAGAGTGCCTGTTTTTGGTGGAATGGAACCTATTGTTTCCAATGAAACTATTGATGATATATTAGATATCATACTTGGTCCAAGTCCCATGTATTACGACCCTGATGCTACTGGTGGTTCAGAAGACCACCCTGAATCTTCTGTACCATGGACATACATTGTTATCTTTGGTATTTGTTTTATATGGATGACAACTCTTGGAAGATTAAATGCATCTATTGCTGGTCTTGGTGTTGGTGCAATTCTTACATTTGCAGGTGGAATGATTACTGGAATGGGTACTCTCTTTCAGCAATATGCTTGGTGGGAAGGACCAGTTCTTATTGTTATTGGTATATTTGTAATAGCAATATCGCTATTGAGTGCTTTAGGAGGTGTTGAAAAGTGAAGTTATTTCAGATAATGATGTTTTTGCTCATTTTCAATGTAGCAATCTCTATCACAGGCGGATTAAATATTTACAAACTTGGCACAGAAGGTGCATTACCACAAGATGCTACTACTGATGATTTAGCAGGCAGAAATGGTCTGTGGATTTTTCTTGGCACATCCATTGGTGCTTTAATCACAGGAGCATTAGCAGGTGCTGTTGGTGGATATTATATTGCAAAAGTTCCGACCGCAGAAGGAGCTGCTTATGGATTTTTTGCTACATTTATAATTTTGATTTTTACAAATACAATTCGAGTACTGTGGTCAATTGTAGACTGGGTTCCAACAGAATATCAGGGTGGTGTTGCAATTGTTGTTGGACTATTCCTTGGTCTCAGTGGTTTGCTTTGTGCATTAGGATTTTTACAAATGGTAAGAGGAGGTATGTCAACATACCTATAGGTGATTAGAAATGTGGGAAAGTATAGTAAGCAGATTGGTCGTGATGGTAAACATCAGTGCGTTCAATTTCAGTGAGTTCATTGATGGAGGAATCATCAAATGGGGCATGAATCCATATTATACAATATTTGGTAACTTTACATGGGGAATAATTCTCGGATTCATTGGTGCTGGATTATATGCAAATGAACGAAGTATTGGTACAGTAATGCTCTATTTACTTCTGGTCGGTATCTTCTTTAGTATCATCTTTCCGATGCCTATCACATATCTGTTTGGTCTGATATTTACATTCTTGATTTCGATTATACTCTATAAAGCATTCATTGAAAAGTAACCAAAAAACTTAATATAAATAAACACAGATAATGTGTCCCAGGTGGTGAGAGAGATGAAAACTACACGTGCAGTATTCATATTAGTGTTATTCACACTTACAATCGTAGTTTTATCTCTGTCTGCATCAGCAACTATTAGCAGTGAAGGAGAAAATTTTGCTGACTTCTTAGAAGAAATAAGCGGACCTGGTTGGAAAAATCCAGACTATGCTCGACTTAATGATTCTAACTTTGCAACTTACAAGTTTGGTGTTGCAGGAAGTTCAACTGTACTCAGACTAAATGATTTTGATTTTAGTATTCCTACTGATAGTGTTATTAGTGGAATAGAAGTAAAGATTGAAAAAAACAAGTATGCTTCAACTGAAAATATTGAAGATTTGGTTGTTCAATTAATAGATAATGGTAATAATACTGTTGGAACTAATTATGCAGAAATCGGTGTTAACTGGTCAACATCAACAACGTACACCATTTATGGCGGTGATAATGATACTTGGGGATGGGATGATGTAACAGCATCTGACATAAATGACCAAGATTTTGGGGTATACTTCCAAATAACTTCTGATTATATTGGTGTTGCATTAGTTGATTTTATTTCAATTACTGTTTATTATTCTGATGTTTATCCATCTCAATTCTATGGTCCATCTTGTACAGGAAATATTACTGATAATTGGGATAGTCCAACAAATGCATATAGTTACAGTGCAGGAAATGCTTTAGGACGTGATGATGATTTACAGGATTATGGTTGTTTTGACATCACTGAAAGCGGAAACGTATCAGGTATGACCGTTCACGTTTGTGGTTTTATAACCCGTGATACTGAAACTCTCTATTGTAGGGCAACATTTAACAATGGTACCAGTTGGACTAAATGGAAAAGTTTTGGTTACGATTGGACTACAATGTCAAATAGAACTGTTGGTGGAGTTGAGGACCAATGGGGAGTAGATATGTTTTCAGCAGATTTTTCTAATGAAAACTTCAAACTCCAATTTCAAGGTGATATGGGAAGAGTAGGTGCTTATGTTGATGAAATCAGAGTACGAGTTTACACATCAGACCCAGATTTTCCTGGTGGTACTGGTTCAGAAAGTGACCCATTTACTATTACTCATATAGAGTACTTGTATAAAATGAGAGACTTTGCTGATAAAAATTTTACTCTTCAAAACGACCTTGACTTTCAATCTGATAGTTCATATTTAGATTCATCTAACAAACCAGGTAACATTACAGGTTCAGGTTGGGACCCAGGTAGCACTATTTTTACAGGAACATTTTTTGGAAATAATAAAACAATATCAAATCTATACATAGAAAGAGGGGGAACAATAGGTGTAGGATTGTTCTATCGTGTCTCTGGTTCATCTGGATATGGTAGAATAAGTTATCTTTTCTTATCAAATATATCTGTTAATGGAAGTCAGTATGTTGGAGGATTAGTTGGATATGCACAATCAGGTGCTGATATTTGTTGTTGTGGGGTAACAGGTAATGTAACTGGTTACAGGTCAATTGGTGGATTTGTTGGGAGAACAGATGTTTTATGGGTTGATAATTGTTATGCAAGAGTAAATGTTACAAGGAGGTCTGGTTCACTATACGTTGATTTCGGTGGATTTGTTGGTTCATCAGCAGGTTCATCAAATTATTACAACAATTCTTTCTCAACAGGAGCAGTTACATATAATGGAGCATCTAATCCTACAAATAAAGGGTTTAGTGGTTATTCCAGTAGTTCAACACAAACAGAATGTTACTTTGACAATCAAACATCTGGTCAAACATCAAGTGCTGGCAGTGCTGTTGGAAAAAATACTACTGACATGAAAACTCTCTATACATTTAATGCATGGCATATAACAGATTCTAATTTATCATTGAACTCTGGTTATCCCTTCCTTGTTGGACAAAACGGTAGTGGTCATACTTGGACTTGGGCAATGACTGAGCAATGGTTTGCAAGCGGGACAGGTGAACCATCTGACCCATATATAATTACCAAGATTGAGCATCTATGGAATGTTCGTAAGCATAATGAGGAAACGAAACATTTTGAATTAGCAAATGACCTTGATTTCGAAAATTCATCAGATTATCAAAATTCAACACATCAGTCTACTAACATAACAGGAACAGGTTGGGAAATACTTGGTTACTCATATGCAAAACACAGGAGTACTTGGGATGGTAACAATCATACCATATATAATTTATATCACAATGATACAAGTAGTAATTATGCATCGCTTTTTGGATACGTAGCAGGAGGTACAATTCAGAATTTACATATCAGGGACGCTGATATAAGTGGAGCTAACTATAGTGCTATTTTTTCAAGTTATAATCAAGATGGAATTATTAGGAATTGTAGTGCAACAGGTAATGTAACTGGTGACCTAAATTCTGGTGGATTTCAAGGTCAAGCATTAGCGTCTGACACAATAGGGTGTTATGTAATTGCTAATGTAACATGTACCCGTAGGTCAGGGGGATTTGTTGGTAAAACACAATTTAGTGCGAAGTTTGATGATTGTTATGCTCGTACATATGTTACTCGAAAAAGTGGTTCAACATATACAGAAATTGGAGGATTTGTTGGATGGGCAGACTCTGGAGACTTTACTAATTGCTTTTGTGTCGGTGATGTTTATTATGAAGGAGCAACTGACCCAACAAGTAGAGGGTTTGGTGGGTCATATGGCGCAACATCAGACATATATAATTGTTATTGGGATACAACTGTATCTGGTATAACCAGTGATGCTGAAGCAACTGGAAAAACAACAACCCAGTTACAGACTTGGAGTACATTTGACCCAGAATATGATATTGGTAATTCTACGACAACAAATTACAACGATGGATATCCATATCTTGCTTGGCAGAATACTTCTACAGGTGGATATTTTTGGTTAATTTATTCAACAGGTAACACACCACCTGAACTTACCCAAGAATCATGTTCACCAACATCAGGTGTTGCATCGTATACAGTGTTCTTCTTTAACATATCATGGACAGACGATGCTCAATCACCTGCTGATGGTTTCCTAAACGTTTACATCGAAGAGGATGGAGGTTGGAATACCAATCAAACAATGATTTGGATATCAGGTTCCAACACATCTGACGCGTTGTATAGTTATTCAACAACACTCACAACAGGAACATATAATTACACTATTTATGCATCGGATGGAACAAATCACAACTCTTCTGGTCCACACAATTATCCAACAGTGGAAGCACAATCATTTTCATTTACTATTGAAACAAGCAGTTCCAACGACAATATTTACTATAAAGATTGGACAATAACATATCACACTGCTACAGTAGGAACAACCGAGTGGAACGTATCAGAAGATAACGACTCCGCTGTCATTCCAACTCTTAATATCACAAATACAGGAAATGTTCCTTTGAATTTTACACTAAATTGGACAGCAAGTCCAGGAATTGGTGTAGCAATGAAATACAATACTACATTCAGTCCACCAATTCACGGAGTAAATGAACTATCAACATCGGAAACTCAAGTAATCACAAATCTACCAGTAAGTGATTGGGACCACATTTGGTTGTGGATGGATTTTACAGAAGTGAGTGCTGGTTCTGGTAGTCAACAATTGAGAATAAATTCTTCATTGTATTCAACGGGTTAGACGGAAGTAAAAAAAGTCCCATCTAACAGGGCAGATTAAAAACACAAAACCTCGAGGTAAGAAAAAATGCGAAAAGCGAAAGTGATGCTATTCACCTTTATGGTGTTAGCATATGTGGGAGCATCATATCTCCCAATAGCAGGTGCGGACTCAAGCAATGTTGACGTTACTTGGATTATTCCAGGTGATGATACTATTGCTGTTTCCTTCCCAACTGGTGAAGGGAAAATAGAGTTCGACGTGTCTTCCACAGGCGACGAAGGACAAAACTTCACTAACATCGGTGCAACATCTCAAACAGGTGGAACAGCTGCATTACGGGTGACCAATCAGGGCAATCAAGCATTGCTTATTGAAGGAAACTTCAACAGTTCATTCCCATCTGGAGTACAACTTGTAAACTTCAGTGTTGGAGACAACTCAAACAGCACATCAGATGGTTGGACTGATGGAACTTGCACTGCTAATGTTACAATGGATGCAAGTCTTTCTGATGGTTCATCAGAAGATTTCTGGTTCTGGTCAAGTGGAACAGAAGTTGCTGAAACTGATGCGAGTGGTGTAACAAGAACACTGACGGTCTGGTCAAGTGGAGCATAGAGAAACCAGGAGTGAGAAGCATGACAAAAAAACTAACTGTTGCAATTGTATTAATCCTTGCTATAACAGGGATTGCTACTGCAACAGTTTTCTTCTCCTCTGGTGGAACTATGGATGATATATTCAATCCACCAAATAGGACACAAGGAGAACCGAAATATAATTATCTGGGTGGTGGCACTCTGGTTCCAGGTGAATATCGAGAACCTGTATACAACGACATCACAGGTGATTGGAGACCAAAGTATGATGGTCTTGAAGATGATGAATACGAAGCATTCTTTGGTAATCTGCCAGAATTTCCAGAAAACTTTTATTCTATTGTAGAACTTGTGTATGATGCGCAAATTCTTGATTACGGTAGAATCGGAGAAGAATTCTGGAAACAACCTGAATTCTATGTTGGATGGTATGGTTGCATAAATGACTCATATATCGATAATGACCCTCTAATGTGGACACCAGAGGGATATGGGATTTTCCCAATCATTAAAGAAGTTCATCTTCAAAGAGGGGAAACATATCAAATAGATGCATATCTAAGAACAGGATTTGGTACTGAGTCATATCAGGGTATCATATTTAGACCTGAATTACCAGCAACAGCAAAGGATATCACAGGGAAAGATTTATTTGATAACCCAGAAAATGCTAAACAGTATATTCATCCGAGAATAACAAATCCAGATAATCCGATATATGAAGCGTTCAAAGATAATATAGCATATGATAACGTCGGTGAGGAAGATTGGTTTGTAGTATTGAAACCAACATATCAATATCATAAAAGCAAAACTGGAAACGAATCATACGAAACTGGTTTCCCAGAAGATTGGGTACGTATGATGAACTTGGAAATAGAAATAGATTCCAACTGTCCACCAGGAATGTATGTAGTATCAGTTGATTCTGATACCCCTTGTTTTGACATAAATCAGGAATTCTATTATGCTCAAGACCACGAATATTATGGTGGTCTTTACTATCCAGCAGGTCGTTTTCACAAATCAAACAAACCACACTTTCAAGTAATTATTGAAGTAACATGAAGCGATTAATAATTTCTTTAACCTTGCTGACATGCTTAGTATCAGCAACTGCAACCGCGAATATAAACACAATTACTGGGGACTATCGTCCTCAGTATGATTTTCTTTCTAACGATTACAATCCGTTTGAGGATTTACAACCTTTCCCAGAAGATTTTTGGGATGTTAGATTATCGTTTGCTACACAAAAAGTAGTGGCAAATAAACTTGGTAATGAGTATTATCAACCAGAATTGTTGCAACCAAACTGGAATGCATCATGTGAAGATTGGTATGGTTCAGATAAACTCTATGATTATCAAGGCATTTTCATTTACCCATCACGATTTGATATTTACAATATCCACAATGGCGATACCTTTACATTATCTGCTTTAATCTATGCTCACCCTTGCGTGAGAACGTATCAAGGCACTGAGATATATCTTACCTTTAATGGTGATGCATTGCAGGCAGAATTGCTCTCTGACAATCTATACGTTCTCGGTCCAACGTATCCATCTTTTAATGAAAATTGGATGCAATTGATTGAATGGAAAATCACGGTTTTAGATGAACATCAGGAAAGTCAGGTAGCAATCAAAGAAAAAGACCCACCGTATGCATTCAATCAAGAAATGAAAGATAAATATGGCAGGTCAAATTACAGTGCGTGCCAAGAACTTTTATCTGAGAAACTTAACCGTTGCACTGTATATCTGCATGGAGAGGCAGATGAAACAATAACAGAAAAGGAGGAATTTCCCTGGACAGGTGTAGGCATTGCAATTGGTGGTTTTTTCATATTTTTAATCCTAACGATATGGTTAAAACATGTCTTACGCAAAAGGAAACAACAAAACAATCATACCTCCTAATGCAGGACGTAATAACAAGAGAAGAAGAAAAATCATTGTTATTATCATAGTGATAACTATAATTGTATCCATTGTTGGTGCAGTAACATATTTTAATGTTTTTATTACCTGGATTATTGGTGGAAAAGAACCGAGTGTATGGTTGGATTCACCACCTGATGATTCAACAGAAACAAGCAACCCTATCGAGTTTGAATGGCACTCAAAAGATGGAGACGATGACCCACTTGAACATGTATGGTATTGTGATATATCACCAAGTTTTATCAGTCCTTTCCGCATCATTGTTGATGTCGGGGCAAACACATCATATAATCATACTCTTGATGATGGAGATTGGTATTGGAAAGTATCAGTAACAGATAATGACGATGGTATAAATACCAGTGAAGTGTGGCATCTTCGAGTGGGAGAAAATGTAAGCAATCACTTTCCATCGTTATCAAATGGAACAGTATCACCAAGTAGTGGATATACTAATGAAACATACTATTATAATGTAACATTCACTGATTCAGATAACAATACTGCATCTTTTGTAAGAGTATACATCAATGGTTCAATGTTTGTAATGAACGAAGCAGACCCACTTGATATCAATACCACAGACGGAAAAGTATACACATATAATACATCAATGCCAATAGGCAATCACAATTATACATTCACTTGTAGTGATGGAGATGCTGTCAACATCACATCACTCTACCTTGGACCTAATGTTACATCAACTCCACCCGACCAGATAATAGAGGTGCCTCACGATGGTGCAACAGATGTAGAACGATTTACTACTCTTTATGTGAATTGCAGTGATTACGATGGAGATACCATGAATGCCACTTGGTGGTGGAAAAACAATAGTATATGGTATCAATTTGGAACTAACAGTAGTTTTACTGATTCAAACATATCACAGACAAATGCAAACTTCTCAGGATATCTTACAACATATAATTGGTCATTAAATCTCACTGATGGAACGTCTTGGGTAAACAACACTTATTCATTTACAACAACAGATGTATGGGTAAACACTTGCCCTGAAAGTTCTAATGCAACCCCAGCAAATGGTTCCCAGCATATCGATGTTGATGTTGGTTTTTGGAATATCACCATTACAGATGTAGATGGAAACTTGACCAGTGGTAGCATTGAATGTAGTTGTGGAAATAGCACATCATGGGTCAATCAAGCAGATGGTATCAAAAGTCTTGAAATCAATCAAACTCTTAATTGGTCTACAACGTACACTATTTATGTTAACTATACAGATGGTCATTGCATAAAGAATGAAACGTTTAATTTTACAACTGCAAGTTTACTTACAATTAATTTACTACATCCAGAAAATGGTTCAACTGGACATTGTCCGAGTTGTATTTATCTTTCTGTTTATATCAACAGTTATGAAGGATTGCCAATGAATTTAACGTTCTATTCAAACCTTTCTGGAACGTGGGATTATTTCTATCGGGGAGAAGATAATGTAACATACAGTAATTGTACCAATGGTACTTATAGCATCAGAGTACCCTATTTTGCAAAATACAATCATCAATATTTCTGGAATGCATCAGTTACAGATGGAGGGGAAACGAGTAACATATCCATTTCCAATTTCTTTACTGCTGTATCTCCTGATGAATGTCAAGGTGGAGGTGGAGGAACAAGTTATGCATGGATAATCGGTGTCATCATTATCCTTTCTATTGTTCCTGTTATAATGAAGAGTCGATTAGATAAAAAACGGAGGAAGAGAAGATGAAAAAAGTGATGATTATCATATTACTCCTTGCTATACTTCCTACAGTTAGTGCCGATAAAATAGGAGATATGACACCAGAGCAAGATGCAGATGACCTTTGTCCATGTAATGTTGCTCTTTGTGTTGAAGCAAGCAGTCCAGTTGGTTTAATGAATATCACATTCTATTCAAATCTCTCTGGTCCTTGGGATTATATGTATCTTGGAACAGAGAATGTAACGTTTGCTAATGTGCCAAATGGAACGTATTGTGTTAATGTTCCATATTTTAATGAATATGGTACAAAATACTATTGGAAGGTAGAAATTGAAGATACGGTATCAACGAATGTGTCTGCTATTTTCCACTTTACAACAACCACAGATGAAAGTAGTTGTGAAAGTGGAGGGGGCGGTGGAGGAGGTACAAGTTATTCTTGGTTGATTGGAGTAATAATTATATTTACTATAATGTCCATATTTATTATGAAAAGTAAAAAATTTAGAAGGTGAGAGAGATGATAAGAAAAAGAACAATATTGAGCATTTTTGTTGTAATAATGCTTATATCTATAAGCGGTTCACAAGCAATGATTGACTTAACAGGAACCCAGCAAGGTAGTGGTGGGAGTAGTTTTAGTGGAAAATACACAGATTTAGATTTTAGTGGTACAACTGGTCTTAGTGATGGTGTTGATAACGATTCAGGTGGTGGAAGTGTATATGACCAAGACTTGAACACAACAGATTCACCAACATTTGATGGAGAAACCCTGACAGGTGATTTAGACATGTCTACTAACGATATCAACAATATTAACAACATCAATGTTGATAACGATATCATACTAAATGATAGATTAGAACACACTGGTGATGATGATACATATATGGATTTCAACAATAACGAAATTCTGTGGTATGCTGGTGGAAATCTTCTTATAACGCTACAACAGGGTGGAATAACATTTAATGAGAATGTTACTTTCTCTGAAAATATTACAGGTAATGGTTCTGGATTAACGATAGATTGGAACAATCTCTTCAACGTACCTGCTGGTTTTGCAGACGGAATTGATAATACAGGTGGCAGTAGTTTTAATCAAAGTTTAAACACAACTGATGATGTAACGTTCAACAGCGTTAATGCATCAGATTGGTCAGATGTATCAATCACAGAATCACAAATTACCGATTTAGACCACTATACTGATTCAGATATTGACGGAACAGAAACAGCATTTGATAATTGGGATAAGAATGCAACCGATGATATGAACTCTACAGGTTCACCTTCAAATGGACAAGTGGCAGTATTTGTAGATGCAAACACTATCGAGGGAGATGATAACTTTAAGTGGGATAGTGGAAGCAGTATTCTTACCATAAGTGAGTTAACAGGTGGTACAGCACAAATTATCCTTGATGTGTCAGCAATAGGAGATGGTGGTGAAGGTTACTTATCATTCAGAGATGGTGGAGATATTGTTGGAGTAAACAGAATTGGTACTACTGAATTGGAAATATCTGCCTACTCTAATCACAATCGAGATTTATTTTTGAATACAGGAAATCATAATGGTGGAAACACTAATGATGTTGTTATTGAAACAGGAGCAACAACAGGTGGCAACTCTGGTAATATCACACTTACACCAGGAACTGCCAGTGGTTCAAGAGGGGATATACGATTAGGAACACTTACAACTAACGGATTTGTAACAACTAACAATGGAGATGGAACTCTCGGAGTAAACACTACCATTAGTTGGGATGAGTTATCAGATGTTCCTGTTGGATTCGATGACGGTACAGATGATGTGGGTGTATATTATGTGGATAACTCAACACTTAATCTTTCTGGTTATGTATTTTCAATTAACACATCAATCTTTGGAGAAAATCTTACATGGGATGGTAATTATCTTAACGCAACTGACACTGGTTTTACTAATGAATCAGAAATTAGTTTGAACTATTTGATGTATGCTGATTCAGAAAACAAATACAATGATGATGACATAAATTCTATTATATATAATCTATCAATGACACAAGATGATTTATGGTCTCCAGGTTGGATAAGTGGAGGAACAATTACCAATAACTACGATGGTACAGTTGACATTCTTGGTGGAACAGGATATGCAATTCAAGATGGTCATATCAGAAAAATCAATTGGACAACTGTAACTTCTTTTGGTGGATTTACTAATCAAACAGTGAATTATATCTACGTTAACGCTGATGAAACAGTGTACAAAACATTTAATCCAGGTAACACATCAGATGTATTCTTGGGTGCTGTTTATAATATGAGTGGTAGTTGTTATGTATGGAATCTCCCTGTAAGAGGAACAGATGTTGATTATTGGCAGAGTGCTTATAGTTCACGAGGGATAGGGGCATTAGTTCAAGAAGGGTGTGGTATTTCTGTTAATGGAACACTTATGCCAACAATAGAGAGTGGAACAGTTTATACAGTAACAGACAGATATCCAATATCGGAGCATACACAGTTCTATAGATATTATACAACTGATGATAATGTATCTTGGACAATGGAGTCATACAATAAATCTGTTGATGTAAATCGTTGGGATTCACCGACAGGATTAGCATCACTTGGAGATGACTGGAAGAAAGATTTAATATGTATTGATTACTCAAATGATGTGTGTTATTATATTTATGGTCAGAAAACATATGAAAATGAAAGTGATGCAAGAGAAGGTGTAATTCCAACAATTCCTAATATTCTTGATTCTGTATCTGTGTACTCTTGTACCTTTATTGTAAACTCATCTGTAATATCTATTAACGATTATGCTGTTGATGTAAGACCATACTTTGCTCGTTTGTTTGGTGTTGCACCACCTGCGGTATCGGAGGCAACAGCAAGCGTTGACTGGGCAGACATCCTAAATCGTCCATCTGGTCTTGATGACGGAGATGACAACACACAATTGAGTGAAGCAACAGTAGACTCATACGCAGATAACAACAATTACTTTGACAAAGATACAGATAACATCCAAGATACAACAAACGGAACGTGGGGATACATCTTTACATCATCGAATCGAAGTTTGTTACAGACCATCTTTGGATGGGGAAATCATGCATTAGCTAATTATTTAGACCTTGATACATATCCAAATGCGGATACAGATTCCACCGATGACTTCAGTGGCAGTTGGAATGATTTAACTGATGTGCCAGCAGATTTTTCAGATGGAATAGATGATATTGATACAAACTGGAATAATTTGACAAATGTTCCCAGTGGTTTTGCAGATGGAATTGACAATGATACGATAGATACAAATTGGAATAATCTTACCAATGTACCATCAGGTTTTGCAGATGGGATAGATAATGAAAGTGGAATGGTGTTAGACTATCTTGTTGGTTCAAATTATACAACAGTGAATGATTGGTGGAATGCAACACAATCTGCTGGTCTTTTATCTGGGGGTATTTTATCTGACAATGGTAATGGTTCAGTATCAGTAAGTGGTGGAGATGGTATTATTAAGACAGTTGATTCTGATACAGGAAGTAATGCATTCTTTACTTTTTCAACAGATAATTATGTTCCGTTAACAGAGAATGCTACAAATTGGGTTTACATTGATTATAATGGTGGTTCTCCTATTATAAATACAACTTCTTCTGTTTTCAATGTTGATTTTCATACACAAATAATCATTGCAAGAGCATATCGGAACGGAACAACTGTTCACCATATTGATATAGGTCAACATTGGGAAGATTATATGAGAAAGACTTGTTTCAAAGATTTTGAATTGTGGGGATTTCAAAGAGCAAGCGGTTTATTGTTAGAAGATATTGGAAATAGATATATAACGATGACTTCTGGTGTAACATATTGCTCACATAATAGAATGACAACTTCTGCAATAAACACTTCTGATGGAGACACATTTACATATTGGTATAGAGATGGAGGTGGCGGTTGGAATTCTATTGAAGGTTCAACACAAATAGATAACCAACATTATGACGATGGTGATGGTACACTTGGTACACTAAATCCAAATCGGTATGGTACACACTTCGTTTATTTAACACTTGATGGTGGTTTAAATGTTCTTTATGGAAGGGGTAATTATGTAAGTTTATCTGATGCAGAAGATGAGAAAGTTCCTTCAGACGTTCCCGATTTGATTGCTGATTTCTCGATTTTAATAGGTAAAATTATAATTGAAGAAAGTGCAACAAGTTTTGAAAGCGAGTTAAGTGCATTTGAACAACAGTTTTCATACACACCTGTAACAGACCATAGTGATTTGTCTGGTTTAAGTGATGATGACCACACACAATACCTTCTCCTTGCAGGAAGGGGAGGGCAAACTATATCAGATTCGGTCACAATATCAAATAATCTAACGGTGAGTCAAGATGTTGAATGCCAAAATGTAACAGTAAATGATACAATGGATATGAGTAATGGTGGAACAACTTGGAATATGTATGTTAATGCAACAGGAGTGTTAGTATGGGAGATGGAATAAGGAAGAGAAGAAAATTACTATCTATAATCATAACGACAGTGCTATTTGGAACAGCATTTATGCTTAATTATACACCAACAGTGCAAGCAGGTGTTGGAGACGCTGTTCTTGGAGAAATAGGGATAGTTTCAATAGGACAAATGCAGTGGTATAATATTAGTTTCAATCAAACATTTGATTCTATACCTGTAGTCATTGCTTCTCCAAGCAGTAACAATCGTGGAAGTGGAAATACCACAACGTCTTGTTCCAACTGTGCAGATGGTGGTGGATGTAACGATGATGCTTGCGATGGAATTCTCCCTGTTATCAATTGGATTGGGACAACAGGTTTCAATTGTACAATCATGTATGATAATGGAACAAGTGCAGTACCACCTGTAGGTTCAGAACCAGGAGTTACTGATGACTTATGTTGGTGGGCAATTAACACATCAGCAATATCATCTTATGATTGGATAGATGCAGGAGTAGAAACGTCTGTATCATCAGGTTTAACAGGAGATAATACTCAATCAATATCATTTAGTAAAACTTTATCTGGTACACCTGCTGTTTTTGTTTGCGCTCAAACATATTCTCAAGCAGGAAATCTCCCTGCATATTATTGGGTAGCATCTACTGCTACAACAACAGCATTCGATTTACAAGGAGGAGTTCATTATGCTACTGATGACTGTAATGCAGGTCTTGGACACGAGAACGTTGGTTGGTTGGCAATAGATTTAGATGAATGTTTAATTGAAGGATTTGAATATGGTAGTGCAGTAATATCAAATTCAGCATGGACTGATTTTTCACATACAGCAACAGACCCAAGAGTTATTGTTATGCAAAACAGTGATGCAGGTTCTCAAGACCCAGAGTATTGCCAAGCAAGAAAGATATTTTCAGCAGACCCAGAATTTCGTTATAATGAACAGGACGGAGATGGTGTTTCTAATTCTCATAACGGAGAAACAGTTTACTGGGCAGTATTGGATAATCAAACAGACAACGGAAATATCACAGCACCAAATCCAATTGCTACCAGTGTCGATACTATCACACCTTACGATACAAACACTAATCCACTTACCATTACTGCAACATCATCAGGTGGTTCTGTAAGTAATGTTACATTGTGGTATAGATATAGTTCTGATAATACAAGTTGGGGTACAAACTATGAAGCGACCATTAATGATTTAACCCCAGATTATTGGTGGAAATTAGATGGTGATGAAACCGATAGTGCTGATGGTTTAGATTCAGATGGTGGTTCAGACCCAAGTTGGGTATCACCAATTGTAACAGGTTCGTCAGCAACATACTGTGGTGATTATGATGGTACGACTGCTACAACTCATTTGCCAAATGCAGGTGATATCAATGATGGTACAACATATGACCGTTGTGTTTCTGTGTGGTTTAATGCAGATACTATCGACACAACTGGTAATGGCAGATTGATATGGGAAGAAGGCGGTGGAACAAACTGGGCAAGTTTGTATGTTCACGAGGAATCTGGTGAAGATAGAATCTATTGGACAATGGGAGAAGGTGGTTCAGGTGGTGTTGTTGATTATCTGGTTTACGGTCCAATTTCAGAAGGGGTAACTTATCATGTTGGCATTTGGGTTGACTATTCAGCACAAGATATGTATATGTATATCAATGGAACACAAGTAGATAGCAATACAGGACCATTCAACACTGGAACAAGTTTATCATCTCACACATCAAATCCTGCAATTGGTGGTGATGATGGTTCTCCTCGTGGTTGGGATATGGGTTCTGTAAGTGGTCACTTTGATGGGCGAATCCAAGATTTTATTTATTGGGGAGATGAACATACTCTCTTATCTGCATCTGATTTTCAAGATATTTATGATGCAGGGATATCTACTGGAATACCTTGGATAGAATGGTCAGATGCAAGTAATCCAGATACAACAAGTCCTTGGTCTTGGGATTTCAATTTTCCAAATAGCACTGGATATTATCAGTTTCACAGTATTGGTAAAAATGCAGTTGAAACTGAAAGTGTACCTGGTGAAGCAGATGCTTTTTGTAATTACACATATTTATCAATGCAATGGAATACATCAGAACCGATTGCTTGGTATGTAGAGAATATTACTGATGTGATTATTCTTAATCTCACAACAAGTGGAAACATGTCGATTGCAGGAACATTATATGAATCATCTTCTGCTCCTGCAAATGTGGCATTTACAATGAATAATGTTTTGTGGTTAACAACATCTGGTGACCTTCATATTGCGGGTACAATTACCACTGTAACAACACCTGCATGGAAGATAGAAAATGTTACCAATGTTGAAATATTAAAGATGTCAAGTGGTGGAAATTTAGAAATAACAGGGAGTTTGTTTGAAAATATATAGGAGAGATAAAAAATGTTAGAAAGCGTATTTGTGATATTGTTCGCAATCGGGTTCGTAACCTTTATACTGGGGTTATTCGACGAATGGGAAACACTGTTGAGTTTCATCATGTGTTTCATATCAGTGCTGTTCTTCATCGGTGCATGGGCAGGGTCTATCTTTATTCAAGTGCCAAATGACACATACTACCATGAACCTGCATTGGGTTGGATATGTCTTGGGTTGATAATTATCAACATTATAGGAGCAACAGTTTCTATAATCCAAGTTAATGTTGAAATGAAGAAACCTCGATATTAAGGTGAGAGAAAATGGTTGAAAACTATTGGAATATAGATTCTATCAGAAGTAAAAAATTAATTATAGGATTGGGTAATAAGAAGTATCCATTAACTCGTCATAGCATTGGACATATGATTCTTGATAATGTAGCAAAACATAGAAATGTACGGTTTACTACATATAGTAATGCAGAGATTGCCTATGATAGTAATTATATTTTGTTAAAACCAAGTTATATGAATTCCAGTGGCAAACCAGTTTTAACTATAATGAAAAAAGAAAGAATACCTTCAAAAAATATTTTAGTTGTTGTTGATGATATCTATATTCCTTTTGGCAGTATTAGACTGAAATCAAGTGGAGGAAGTGGTGGTCATAACGGTTTACAGGATATCATTGACAGAATAGCAACAAAAGATTTTACTCGGTTGCGTATAGGTATTGGACACAATTTTGAGAAAGGTCAACAAGGAAAGTTTGTGTTAGGAAAATGGACAAATGAAGAGATGGAACAAATATCAACTACAATAGAACATGCTGTAATGATGATTAATGAGTTTATTTTGATGGTAGGGTACTAAATGAATAGGATTATAAAAGTTAAGAGATTGAGTACTCCTGAGGAAATACGAAAGTCCATCAAGTTTATTGTAGACCAACTTGAGAAACAGAACTATGCGTATGTCAATAATCCAGTAGCATCTCGTCTTTTTGCTCGATTTTGTAGTGAATTTAAACCACAAATATTGGTTACTCCTGGTGATGGAAAACACGTAAAGAGTATCATATCTATAGACCCAAATTACTATATTGAGAGAATAGATGACTATGCTTTCAAACTTCGAGTTAAAGTGAATATGAAGAAATAATAGTAATTTACTCTTTTTTATAATTTAATTTTCATAAAACCCACTTTTAACAGAAGTAATATTGATTGAATAAATACTAATTTTTCTTCTGGTTATATAATCAATATTTATCGGTCAATCTTTATATGCCTTAATGGACAATGCTGTTATTAGAATTAAAAAAATACGGAGGTTAGAGAGAGATGAAAGCGAAATTCGGTTTCATAGACCCAGGCGCAATCATGGGAGTAGTCGTTTCTTTGATTATTCTCGCAGTTGGTGTATTCGCATTCTTCGTTACTCTTAACGAAGTGAAGAACACTACTAATGATGCGAATATTACAAGCGCAGTTGGTAACGTACAAGAAACTGGTAACTCTGTTTTCAACATCATAGGTATTGTGTTGATTATCGGAGCAATCATGTCTATTGTAGGTCTCGTTTACAACTACGTCCGATAAACATGAGGTCTGTCTATGAAATGTAAATTTGGATTCATCGACCCTGGTGCTATCATGGGTGTCGTTGTATCACTTATCATTTTAGCGGTAGGTGTATTTGCTTTCTTTGTAACTTTAGGTGAAGTTACAAATGTAAGCGATGACAACAACACTACAAATGCTGTCGGAAACATCCAGGAAACTGGAAACAGTGTTTTCAACATCATAGGCATTGTTCTTATTATCGGAGCGATAATGAGTATCGTGGGTCTTGTATACAACTACGTTAGATAGGCGATTTGCCTCTGTAGTGTGCATACGGGAGAGAAATCTCCCTCTTATCTTTCTTTAGAAAAATGGGTGATTATGGAATGACTGGCAAAAACTTTTTTGATAACTATAAACACCCGAAAAACAGAATTTTTATCCTTTTAGATTTATTATTACATTCACTTTTTTATCGCCCTTTGAGGTGGCAAGTAGGTGGTGGTAAATCGTATGGGGGACCCAATTTTAATAAAAATAATTCCTCACCGACTCTTCACTTTTTATTTGAGAGGGTTCCCCTCCCTTTTACCCAGGAGGTAAATTATGTATAATTTAAAACCAATAAAATTGGCACAGTATGGTGAACTAAAACCACTGATACCTATAAAGAAATCAAAGAAAAAGAAATCTGGTATAACCATCAAACCGATTTCTATGCAGTTAACTCCAATGCCAAGTACTCTTCCAAAAAAGAAAAGAAAAGGCAAGACGGATTATTCATATCAAGAGAAGATAGACACGTCATATATTGACCGTTCATATGAAAACAAATTTATCCCTAAAGACCAGTTCTTCAATCCATTTCAAACAAAACTTACGTCATTCAAACCGATGAACTTCAGTAAGGGATTTCATAGTTTTGACACCAGAAGAAGAGTAAAACCAATACAAAAAAAGTATACAAATCATAGAGATATGAGTTACTCTGATGCGTGGAATATGTATCGATTGAAACCGTTTGGAGACATTGACAGAGATGGTGTGCCAAATTGGAGAGATTGCAAACCATACGATGAAACCAGAGATGGAAAGATACTTGATGCAGTAAAAAGCAAAGTGAAAACCACATTCAAGAGAAACAAGAAAACCCCAATGAATGATGAAGTTGAAGTATGGGAAGATTCCAAACCTGTCCGAGAACCAGAAGTGCTTCCTCCAGGTGGTGTTTGGGAAGCAACTACACCAGATAAACCAAATCCAAACAATGCTTACAAAACAGCATATCCAGAAGTTTGGGAAGAAGGAGAAGAATGGGATGAAGATAGAACTAATCAGGAAACATCACTTGTTCCAGTAGAAGAGCAACCAGGAGTTGAATACGGTGGACCAGTAGTTCCTTATGAAGATAAGACACCAAAAAGAACAGATGAGATAGTTCCATATGGTGAAACATCAGTAGACAAACCGTTGCCTCATTATATCAATTATGTAGAAGTGGAAGATGAGATTGTTCAACCACCAATGAAGCAAGTTGGTTACTACCAATCAGCAGATGAAGAATTTCCAGATACAGAAGATGCAGTTGATGGTAGTGTAGGTATCAAAGATAGATTATCTGGTGCCTATGAAGGTATGAAAAAGAAAGGCGGAGAAATCAAAGAGAAACTCAAAAGACCAGAAGAAGAACATGATGGACAAATAAGAATTTATTATCGTCAACTGAAAGGAAAATGGCGAGTATATCAACAATCGTTTCCACCTCAAATGCAAGAAGAGGCATTTAAAACCTTACATAAAATCGAATCAGAAGCATACATTGCAGAAGTATTCATGGATGACCAATTGCCTCCAGAACGAATGTTACAAAGACTAAATGCCAGATTGCAGAGAGAACGTTTTGTTGGAGAAATCAAAGATATATCAGAAAAGACTGTAAAGGGTGTCAAAAAGATTGATAAAGATGAAGCAAAGGCACTTAGACGGTCAGCAAAATCATGGGGAGATAGTGGACCTCCAAATCCAAGAAGTGTTGCCAGACAGTATTATAGAGCATTAGGATTAGACCCAAGTAAACAGACATCAGCAAAGAATTGGCAACCAAAAAGAGGATATGATTTAGGTTTAGGTTCTACAAGAACTCCTTACTCAGGTGGATATCAAGCACCAATGGGTAAACCAAGAACACCAAACAGAAGTTGGTGGGACGTTGCACAAGGAAGAGATAGTGGAAACAGAGGTAGAAGGCAAAGTTTTCCATCAAGAGATAGAGATTTCTCTGGACAATATTATGCTGGTCAGAATGATATGTATGAAACATATGATTATGAGAACAGTCCAAGAACTGTTCCTCCAAACATGTTTGGTAACGGAAGAGTTGATAGATATAATCCAGTAACCGCTCAACAATCTTTTGTTGGCGCACCAAGAAAACCACAGCGTCCACAAAGATTTGAGGGATTTCAAAATGAGAATAGACCCAGAGGGTTAGGAATGACTGGTGGTCAAAGAAGACTCTATGGGAACAACGAGTAAAATATAGGTGGTGAAAAAAATGAAAAAGAGAAAACTATTCGGGTTTTTAGACCCAGCAATGATAATGAGTGTTGTAGTAGCACTGATTATCTTAGGAGTTGGTGTGTTCGCGGTATTTACAGTTGTAAATACGACAGAGGACAACATTGAAGGTGAAACATCCTCATCAACAACAAGAACAGAAACATTTGAAACTGATACTGATTTAACAGACCCAAGCGACACATGGTATACATATACCGAAGAAGGATTCGATGGCAGTGTGTATGATAATACAGCAACTGCTCATGGTGGAGATAAATCATATCGTCTCAATGATACTAATGGAGACCAAGATTATGCATTATTTAATGCAGTATCAGCAGATTATGATAGAGTAGATTTTTGGTTTATGATAGACAATACCAGCACTAATACCAATGTATCATATCAAGAATGGTACAACGGAACAGTTGGTGAAAATCCAAATGCAACTTGGTATACGTATACCGAAGATGCAGATATTGGTGATATCACAAACGATTCTTCTCAACCAAATGGTAATTATCAGTCTTATAATTTAACATATGATGGTTTCTCTAACGCATCAAATGTATTCGATGATGGACCTAAAACAATAGATTATTTACACTTTGCATTTAATGAAAGTACAGATGACAATGATGATGGTTCTGGTGAAGCAATACGGTTTATGAATGCATATTATCAAGAGATTTTAGTAGTTGAAATTTCTGACCAAGCAACTAATGAAATTTACATTAATGGACATGCTACAGGTTGGGCATGGACTGATAATACATGGGATGTTATCTATGCAAGAATAAACTATACTGACCACACTGTATCAGCAAGGTGGAATTCAGAAGCGTGGACAAGTTGGTACGCATTTAATAATCCTGCTGTAGACACAATGGCAATGTGGAACTTTACAACCAACGATACTGGTATTGGCGCAGATGTATATCTTGATAACTTCTACTTATATGATGCAGGAACTATTTTAGCACATAACCAAACAATCATTAATGTTGCTAAAGCAAACGAGGTTCCACTCTGTTATATTAATATTACTGATGGAAATTGTACATTTGAAAATTCAACAACTGTTGGTTGGGATGAAACAATTCTAACTAATAACTACTACAGAGTCCGATTAGATACTAACTTTACTGATGATACTATTCGAGGAAGAATATTCGATTCAACAGGAACTCTTCAAGCAGATGGATGGTTGCAAATGTATGACGGTGCGGAAGCATTTACAGAAATATCAAACTTCAATGTAACAGGAGTAAGTGACAAGGCATCAAGACTATACTTAGATGACTACTATTTCTTGGATACCAATACGGAATCAACAGAAATACCAGATATCGGTGGCACAGCGAATTCAGTGTTTAGCATTATTGGAATTGTGTTAATCATTGGAGGAATCATGGCAATCATAGGAGTCGTATCAAAGTACGGTTTCTTTGGAAGACAATAAGATGGAGGTGAAATAAAAAATGACCAGAAAACATGTAAAAGCAAAAAGTGCGGAAAAAGCACGAAAGAAAGCAGGTGGAAAAAGAACAGTCGTAACGAAGGTCAACTACATCAAAGGTTCCAAGAAAGGTGCTTGGAAAACCTATGATGTTTACACCAAAAAGAGAGAGAAATAAATGACTGAAAAGTGGTTTTCTCCTGGTAAACATACAGGTTGGAAAAAATCTCTTCCAGCATCTACCAGGAGACATCGACTACTTGCAAGTACAGATAAACGAATGAAGATGAGGAAACGATATGTTCAAGCGGGACGTAGAGCATTGGCACTTGCCAATGTTACTCAGGATACAGAGACAGAAAAAAGAGCAAGAGCAGATGCAAACTACTTCTTTAAAAAGGTGAAATAAATGGGTCAATACTTTGTTGATGGTGCTTGGTTACACTCGCTTCCATCAGAGTTATCCGAAAGGCAGTTTATAGAATATGCAGGAGGCATTGATAATCTTTCAAGATTTAGAGATTATCCTTTTGTTTCTCTCATACTCGACACTTCACCACCTATGCTTGTTGGACACTTTGAGGGAGCAACTATTGCAATGGCAATGCAACAAAGAGGACACACTAAATATCAAACAATGGAGTGGAAGTAGATTAAATAATACGTGCAACAGCACCAAGAGATTGAGAAAAAACAAAAAAGGAGGTCGAAAACGACATGGCAAGAAAATCTGCAAAAAAAGTCAAAGCAGCTAAAAAAGCATGGCGAACCCGTAGAAAGAAATACGGAAAAAATGGCGTCCGAGGTTAAACTGCTTGACGCCTTTGAGGGTTGAAGTCAACCCTTGTGTTGATGGATGCCCTCACAATCACCCATGTAGGAGATGATAACATGAACAAATTTAAACCAATGAAAATGAAGAAAAAGTTTACACGCATAAATCCAATGAACATCTATAAAATGATAGATGGAAAGAAGTATCAGTTTATGGGTTTATATCCGAAAGAGGAAGACCTTCAGTTAGACTTAGAAAGAGTACATCATAAGCATGGGTTTATTCTAAAATTCGAATTATCAAATAATAATATGAAAGTATGGAGAAGAAAAAAATGAAAACAAAAATAATTGCATTAGCACTGATACTTATCATAGCGGTGCCTATTGGGATAAGTATGAAAATAGAAGCAGATAGAGACGGTAATTTCTATGGTAAATGGACACATAGTGAGTATCGAGGAGAGGTAGATGGTGAGTGGGCAAAATCATCATGTAAGTTAACTGCTTACGATTTTTATGGAGATTATCTTTACATCATTGCTGATTTTACCTGTGATAGTGAAATGGAAGGTGTAGCATGTATTCATGGTGATATATGTGTCCTTTACGATTCATCCTATAAATTTGTGGAAAATACAGTGATTGCTAACCTTAACTTTGGTGATTACACTGACGTTCAAATGACAGGGTGCTTTAAGTGAAATATAATAAAATAAAAGTAAATTGTCCAAGATGTGGTGAACCAACAAAAATGCCTTCATCTGCTGAACTATCAACACAATGTACAAGTTGTGGTTACAGATGGACGCCATTTTGGGATAACGAAAAGAAGAACTTGAACTATGATAAGTTTCCATTCAAAACATTTTGGATAAATGATTACTAAAGAGGTGAGAAAAAAATGCCAGATTTTGATATAGGCGGAACAGCAAGTTCAGTATTTGGAATTGCTGGTATGGGAATAGGTCTTGGGTTGCTTGCACACACTGCAAACAATATCACTCGAATGAGTGACCAAATGTATGATAGACCTCGACGCAGAAGAGATTACGGATATGGACTAAAAGATGGAAGTCAACGTGGCAGAAGAAGTGGTGGCAGAGGAAGAAACAGAACATCTACATGCCGACATCCAAGAAGAAGAAGTTCCAGAAGCAGAAGACCTTCAATGTATAACAACTATTGGTGGTAAAATGGCAGAAGACCCAGCAATTCTTATTACTATGCAGGATAAAAATGGTGGAAGAAAATACTCTGTTAACTATTTAACAGTTAACGAATTGCTTCATAAACTCCCACCATCATTTAAAAAGTTAGAGCAAGAACTTAAAAAATGGGAAAAGCAAGATTGGATGGGTAGAGTAAGTTTGTACTCTCCATATTCAGTTGAAACAATGGGATTTTATGATGAACCATATGGAAAAGAGATTACAGGAACATTTACCTGTAGTGATTGGACAGTTGGAGTATTTCAATCTATACTTGGTGCTTTACAAAAATGGGACAAAAAGGGTTGGAAAGTTGATATCAGAAAACTCAAACCATTCCAGCAAGATATATATGGTGTTAAAAAAAGTAGTCAAGGATTTCATCATTTGTGGGATTGGAGTTATTAATTGAAAAGAATAACACTGAAACCAAATGAGAAACTACAAATCACAATCATAGAGCAACCAAAATTTCCTAAAGTAAAACAAATTCACGGGAACTATGAGTTGCTCTACGATTCCCATACAAAAAGGATGCAGATAAGAAAAATACCATTTAAGGACATTTGGAGATGAATGTAATTGGAACGAAAATCGTACTCTGCTTATTATTCAGACGGCAATCGAGTTGTACAAGGAGATTGGGTTAGAGTTGTTAATGGCAAGTATGATGATTATGAGGGAATGGTAACAAAGTATCATAAGGGAAGGGTGTACGTTGAATTGCATGATAGTTTTGGAAAAACTTTCAATCATTCATTGAAACCAGAAAACTTTGTTTTAGTAAAGAGAAAACATTTTGATTTTCTTGAGAAACCACCTCAATTGAACATTAGTGATTTTTGGGGAATTCAGAAAGGGAAACCTGGACAGGGTGATAACAAATTCAACTTGTATGAATTAACATACGACTCATATTCCGACGGTACAGTGCTAACATTAATGGGTGCATATAAAACTTTCGAAGAAGCAAAAAGAAATTCGCAGTATTTTGGTCGATGGGCAATTTTTGAAGTGGATTATTTTAATGATAGATATCGATTAGTCGCATTCAAGGAAATGGGTGTTGGCGTAAAAAGAAACATAGGAGAATGGAAAAAGGGGTCTCCACCATGAAATTAGAAGATTTAGCAACAATAAAAACCAATATGAAAGATGCAGATTTTTGGTTAGTCCGTAAAGGCACACCAAACGCACTTGGGACACCAACTAAGCAATTTTCAGAAGAGCATATTGGTATTAAGGTTACATCAGACAAAGTTTTGCCTGATTTCTTGTTCTATGCAATGGAATTTGTAAAGAGTGGAGGATATTGGCATAGACACCATTATGGAACATTACGATTAAAGCATATCCGAGTTGAGGATGTAAAAAAATTAGAGGTTGGCATGACTTATTAGGTGAAAAGATGACACACGACATACTGCCAGTATCAAAAATAAATTGGGAACAAACAGTTCCATTCAAAGAACCAAACGACCCAGATGATGATTGGAAATATCCCAAGAAGAACAAAAAGAAAGAATATTATTTGCTTGTTCCAAAATCATCAGATGGATTCATTAAAATAATGTTAGTGAAACCCCCAGAATTTGTTAAGAAGTACTCAACTGTAAAAGGACCTTTTAACTCAAAGAAGGCACTGAAAAACCATCTCGATAAGTTAAAGATACCAGATGAACAACGACCACTTGAATTTAGAAAAGAAAAAGAGGAAATGGATTGGAGTTATCATGTATGATGTTATAGATGTTCATAAATATAGAAAACCAAAGATGGTATTGGAACTCCTTAAACTATATGATGATGAATACAAATACCTGAAATCAAAGTGGAGATTTGCTACAAGATACATGTTACAAGTATCAGACCCAGATGGAGATGAGTTTGCGACTGTTCAGGTTGTTGGTTTAAATCTCAATAAAAAATCATCAGCAGAAAAAGCATTTAAGATGTTTATTAAAGCATTCAAACCACAAGAAGTATACGGTATGATGAAAGGTCAAGAACTTATTGTTGTTGAAGTCAAGGGGAGAAGAAAACCGAAGAATTGGAATCAACCAATCCCTAAACCAAAACCAAAAGTTCCAGAATTTTATGCTCTCATTCCAAAACATCAAGACGGTCAAGTCAAAGTGATGGATGTTGAACCACCTGAGTTTGTATTAGATTACTCATATATCGAAGGTCCCTTTGGTTCAAAGGAAGCAGTAAAGAAACGATTGAACAAAAAGAAAATACCAAACTTCAAAAGACCCAAAGATTTCTGGAACCTGGAGGGATACTGAGTGTTTGACCCACCAGATTACTACCGAGTAAGAACACCATCAGAGAAAATGGAAGATGTATTCTCATCAATCAGATTTATGATATCACAGGACGCCAAACCAAAAAGAGAAGACATCAATAAATTATTCAAGGGAGAAACAAGATGTGCAAGAAGCAGATATCAAAACTATTTTCCACAAGTATTGGGTGGACCTTGTGTAGGTTCTGGTAGAGCAGATTACTACGTGATTGTTGCAAAAAAATATAACGGTCAATATGGTGGTATTGGAACACATGTATTCTGTAAAGAATGCCTTGATGAATATGTGAAAAAAACTGGACCTTACTCAAAACATGGTACGGTATTAGAATCACCAGATAGAAAATTATTTCTGTATAGGAGGTAATAAAAATGCCATGCAAAAGCAAAGCAAAAAGAAAGATGACCCTAAAAACAAAACGGAAGAGACGATAGAATGTCAGAGGGTCGATTTAGATGGTACTGCTATCGATGTGGCAGATATCACGATTCAATTGATGATTGTCCATATGAATCAAGAGATATGTGGTAATACCATATCTATAAATAATATTTAGGACATAACTATTACAGGTGAGAGAGATGAATAAAGTTAAAAAGAGTAGAATTAAAACAATCGTAGTGCTTGTCGTTTCGTTTCTTATGATAGGAACGTTTACACATTTCGTTGACATTGATATTGTTCCTACCGCAAGTGCGTATGGAACAGGTGATTGGGAATTAGTGCAAACTATCAACGAATCAACTGGAAACATTTATGATATTGACTTTTCACCAGATGGTAAAACGATGGCAGTAGGAGATGACGCTGGTTGGTTATACGTTTACGATGTTGTTGATTGGGGCATTAACACAAGTAAGAATTTAGGAGCGGATGTTTGGGATGTAGAATATTCACATGATGGTAATTATCTTGCTCTTGGTCTCGGAGATGCAAATGATACCTGTGCTATTTTAAATACAGATGATTGGACAGTATATTACGTAATTACAGATATTGCTGGTGGTGATGTTGATAGTGTTGTCTGGAGTCCAGATGATACCATAATTGTATGTAGTTCTCATACTGATGACGATTCACAATGGTATGAAGTGGGAGATTGGACAAGACATGCATTAGGTGGTGCTGGTTCAGCAAGGGAACGAGAGCATACACTTGCTTTTTCACCAAATGGTACGTATTTAATGATGGAACAATATGATAGTGATAATTGTATTATTCAATGGTCTTGGGATGGAACAACATTTAATAATATAAGAACACTCAATCCACCAGGTAGTTATACTGATAACGAAGAACCAAATGATTATGCTTTCTCACCAGATGGAAATTATTTTATCTTTTGTATTGACGATGATGATGATATGGTATGTGTTTACGAAACACACAATTGGAATTCTGTAATGTATTTTCAATTCGGTTGGGGAAATCCTTCTGATTGTTGTTTTTCAAATAATGGAGAGTATATGGCATTTTGTACAGATGCTGAACCAAGAAGAGTTGCAGTAACGTCATTTTATGAGGCAGGTCGTGTTGTACAGGTGTTTACTAATGCAACAGAGTATTGTAGAGCAATTGAGTTTTCACCAGATGACACATACCTTGCTTACGGTTCAGATGATGATAATGTTTATATTCACAAAGTGAACAACGGAAAACACATTGACCCTCTACCAGGAGAGCATTTTCCATTAGAAAGAAATGACAGTTGTGCTTATTCCGTTGATGTAAGAATAGATAGTATGAATCAAATAAAACTTACAACCAATGCATCTGGTACATGGACAGAATTTTATTCTGATGAATCACTGGGAGATGTGGATACTGTATCAGTATCAGGATTGTGTCCAGAATGGGATGAACCATACACAGATTATTGGTGGAATGTATCAGTATATGACGGTGCTTCTTGGGATAATGATACATATAATTTTACTACAATGGGAATAATTGGAAATTATTATCACCCTATTTATTTCAATGATACACAAGGTATAGATAGATTTGAAACTATCAAGAACGATACAGGAGATTATCTTTTTGTTGCATCAACTGCCGATGAATTATTCCCAATGTGGAGTGATAACGGTTACGATTGGGCAGAAAGAACAGATTTGGACTGGTGGGGTTCAACAAGAGATGAGTATCTTTGTTGTTTGATGTGCATAGACAACATTACATATTGTTATAATTATTATGATAACAGTGTTGATAATCATCACAGATGGAGACAATGGCAGGGAACAACAAGTGGTTGGACCAGTGGTTCTGACTATAATACTTTTGATAATTATTATACTGGTGATTACAGTTCAAATAATGATTATTGTTACTATAATGGAGTATGGAACTATTTTGATGGTATAGGACAGTGGTTTATTGGTACACCACCTTCATCATGGGTTTATCAGGATTCTCGCCCAGGAGATAGAGACGGAAATGATGGACATCTTTGTTCTACTCAAGACGGTCTGATGTGGTTGTTTTACGATGATGGAGGTCAATTTGAATATAGAACGTATGACACAGTTGACTGGTCAGGAGAATATACATCTTCTAAACCATATAATGTTGAGATATTAACAGATGTGCAAGGGTGTACAAAAAACACTCGATATGATGTAACTGAATTATTTGTTGCAAAGGGAAATGTATTATTCTATGGAGTTGTTGATGATGCTCCTTATATTAATTGGACAATGATTCAAACTCCATGTAATGATATTAGAGGTGTATCTGGTTCTTTCTATGATGGTACAACATTCGTTAATTTGGTATTAGATAGAGCAGGAGTTGATAGGTGTTATCAACTTCGTATCCCAGATGCTACAGGAGATATTTCTGGTATTACAACTGACACTGACAGATTACAATGGCAAGATTCAAACCCAAATCAAGCATTTGTTAACAGCAGTGTTTTTGCAGTAAAGAATATTGGAACAAGAGATGTTTATAGAATTTTATGGCACTTTGATGATTTGGGAGATATTACTGCTAATGCTAATATCCAAGTATGGTCAAACATGAGTGGTTCATGGGATGATATTGATATTGTAGATGCAAATGGTAACACATCCATCATTGACATCAGTGCAAATATGGCAGGTGGGGTAGAATGGACACCTGGTAACTTCACCTACTGGAAATTTGCAATAGTAGATGTTGGGAGTGTAGCGGAAGATTTGCACTCCAATCAAAAAAATATCTACTATGAACTCTACTTCGACTAAAAGAAGAGAGGTTAATGATGGTACATGAATGGTTTCTACCTTAAAACTCTGGTAATATTTACATTGCTTTTTATGTTCATAGGTAGTGCCATTGCCGACCCTCCATTAACTACCAGTGTTGATACAATAACACCATACAATCAAACAGAGTATCCAGTAACAATCAATGCAACTGGTGATGCAGGTCTTGATAATGTAACACTTTGGTATCGATATAGTAATGCTAATGATACGTGGACTGGATTAAATTATGATTCAAATTGGTTGTATGGAAGAGAAATTACTGTTACAAATCCAATTGAAAATTATCAAACACAAATAGTTATTGCCAATAGTAGTGGTGGAGATGTAAATTGTTCTGGTAATGCTAATTCTAATTTTTCAGATATTCGTTTTGCAACATCAAATGGTACAGATATTCCTTTCTGGATGGAGAACTATACAGCAGATACACAAGCAACTTTTTGGGTTAAAAATGAATATAATGATACAACATTGTATCTATATTACGGAAATGCTAATGCTCTAAACGCATCAAACGGAAGTGCAACATTCCCTTGGCACTTTGAAAATTGGACAACTGATAACACAGGAGATTACAATGAAGATACAAGAGGGGACGGACATGGCAAGTTGTGGACTATTCCAACAACAATATCAGATGATTTTAGAATGAGATTTAAATTTAGACCTATTGTTGTAACTGCTGGTCAGTTTGGAGCATCAACACAAATTGGAGCATTCGAGAGTACTGATGCTGACCTTCCAAGTGGTTTCACATGGGAAAGTTTTAGTGATGATACAGATAATGGTGCATCCAGCACTACCGCAAGGGTATCATCATCAACAGATAATGGACCATCTGGTGAATCTGGTTCTTGGCAGAGTGCATCTGAAAATAATTGGTATACTACGAATTG
>Ga0180433_10000424_pt1 | contig 72206 bp, 55 predicted proteins | sample SS_ome_8_FD_132980 | JGI IMG/M metagenome (GOLD analysis project Ga0180433, IMG submission 132980) | Hypersaline lake sediment archaeal communities from the Salton Sea, California, USA - SS_1_D_1 metaG | ecosystem: Environmental > Aquatic > Non-marine Saline and Alkaline > Hypersaline >...
CGGGTCTCCGACGGCATCACGTAGCCCTGCGGGATCCGCTTGATGTAGACGCGAGCCGTCGCCTCATAGGTCGGGACAGCCGCGGTGAGCCCGTATACCATGACCGCGATGCCCACGAGCGTGAACGCAATGAGCACGACCTTTCTCTTGAACACGACGTATGCAACGTCACGCAAGAGGGAGGCGCCCTCGGCGGTACTGGTTCTGTTGATGCTGCTGGTCGTCTCGTTCACCCCTGAGACCCTTCCTCCCGGGACCCTTCCGTGGGTCCGACCATCATGCGGCCGCAACGTCCGCGACCGGCATGCAACACACTAGTAGTACTTCCGCCCGGACTCGTCGATGTTCGCCATCTCCCAGCCTCGCAGATAGAAGATCTGCGCGGGCGCGATGTTGTCGAAGAACAGATCGACGAACTCGCCGACCTGTCCGATGACGGACTTCGGCACGTAGACGACGTCGTTCGGGGCGAGGACCATGTCGACCGACATATCCCTGCCGCTGAGAACCTTCGACACATCGACCTTGTAGGCCTCAGGCTCCCCGACGCCGCTCGTTCGGATGACCATCACACTGCTCGGCCTGCCGGTCGAGAGAAAACCCCCGGCCGATGTGATCGCTCGCGTCACCGTCATCTCGCCGGGCGATTCGATGCGTCCGGGCCGGTCGACCTCACCAATGACGAAGACCGGCTGGTCCGCAATGGCGGAGACGACCACGGTGACCGTCGGGTCGAGCAGATAGTCGCTCAACCGTGACTCGAGGTCCGTGGAGAGTTCCATCACGGTGCGCCCCGCCGCGGGCAGCTCGCCAACAAGCGGAACGCTCAAGCCTCCGGACGGCGTCACCGGGCCGCTGAAATCGAGCGTCTCGTCGGTGAGGAAACTGACGTCGATCGTGTCACCGATACGCAAGCGGTACGGGCCCGACCGCGTCACGGACGCGGTGGCGCCTTCGCTCACGGAATCCGCCGGCGTACGCTGCGTTGCGCACCCGGACAGACACGCGATGACCGCCACCCCCAGCAGAACCGGGAGGAGCATCGTGTTCCTCAACATCATAGATGGGCCCCCTGATGCACCCTTGCATCTCTGCCGGAGCCTCTTCCGCCCCGACAACCCCCAGCTAAAGCATAACTCATGCCACCCTTACGGCTTCTGCGCGCTTCGCGGTCTCACCACCGAGTGAGGCCACGCTCAACCGCCATCCACTGTGGTTTCCGCCGGCGGTCCATTATCACGCAGTTCGTAGAGCTCCACGGCGACGCCCGGGAAAGACGCAGTCTGCAACAGCTCGTGGCGTGCTCCGAGGTACGAGTCGATCCGGTCGTCCGGGTCGGCATGCCACAGCCTTGAGCGGATCAGCCACAGACGTTCGTGGCCCTCGACCCCCGCGTCGATCCTCCCGGCCACCTCCGCGTCCGAGCCGCACTGACCCGGGTAGAGCAGGAACCGAGGCGTCTCGCCCCCGTAGTAGTGGTCGAACACATCGGTCACAACCGGAACGAGGACGACATCGCCGTCCCGCTCAGCCGACTCGATGTAGCGCACGGCGCTCCGTACGTCCTCGCGCCAGTAGTCGGGCTCCCAGTAGTAGTTGGCTGCGCCGACCAGCGAGAGTCCCACGATTCCGGCTCCGACGACCCACGCACCGGGAACCGGCAGACGGCGGATGCCCGCCGCCAGCACCACGAGCACGATCGGCACCATCACCGCCACGTATCGCGCGTTGAACACCTTGATGTTGAGCATCGCGAGCAGTGTCACCGCCGCCATGGGAACGATCGCGACGCTCAGCAGAAGACGCAGTCGCAGCCGGTCCCGAGCGAATGCCGCGATACCCGACAGCCCCGCTACCACCAGCAGCACCAGCGCCGCAAGCACGACCGGTCCATGCGCTCTGAACGCCGCGGCCGGACCGAGCGTGTGCAACTCCGCGCTCGACGGTCCGACGGAGTACCCGTAGACCATCGCGTAGACCGAGTACGGGACGGCCATCGGCGTGAATGTCGTCTCGCCCCTGAGGAGCTCCTGCTCGCCCGCTGTGGCGGGCGTCGTCACCCTCTCCCCGACACGGTCGACGCGCACCCAGTGGCTCACACCCCAGATCCACGGCGAAATCACGACAAGCACGACCGCGAACGTCAGGACCCATCGCAGAAGGAAACGCCGGTCGTCGCGCATCCGCGGCAGCGCGAAGACCCAGTGCGCGGCGGCCAGAAACACCGACGAGAGGTTCGACACCGCCGCCAGCGCGATCGTCGCCCCGTACGAGACCCACGGCCCCATGCGGGATGACACGAGCCGCCAGACCAGCAGCGTCGCAGCCGCCGCAAAGAAAACGAGCATCGCGTAGTTGCGAAGCTCCTGAGAATACCAGATCAGGAACGGAGAGACCGTCGCGAGAACGGCGGCGATCAGGCCGGTCCGTCGATCGACGATCTCGGCGCCAAGAAGATAGATGACCGGGACCGTCAGCGTGCCGAAGACCGCCGAGATGCCCCTGAGGGCGACCTCGCTCGACGAGACCGCGCTTACCAGATGGACGAGTGCGGCGTGCGCCGGCCCCTGGACATTGGTGAACAGCGACGATGCCGTGAGGGTCCCACCCACCGCCGCCGCTTTGAGCGTCCAGAGCTCGTCCACCCACAGACTCTGCCATCCGATGCGGTAGAAGCGCAGCATCCCAGCCGCGATCGTGAGGGCGACAACCCACCACGTCACACTCCCGCCGCCCGCCCGCGGCCACGAATCAGCGCGGTCGCGCGCGCTGCGCCTTCTGTCATTCCGACTCACGATTCAGCACCACCTGTGTTCACCGAACCCATGAGCCGACGGGGTCTTCGGTAGCAATTCGGGAGAGTACGCGATACGCCGACATTCTGTCAACGGTGCAGTCACCTCGTGGCACTCGCAACGTGAGGCATTGTCACAACTTGTGTTTCTCGGGTCTCCGCGACACGTCCTGAACACAGGAATCCGGCAGCGTTGCGGTGTGAGTGAGGGTTCGATTCTGCGCAATCGCTGCCGGATCCACGGTGCTCGGTCACTGCGCGTCAAGCCACAGCCGCTTTCTTCGCCAGTTCGGCTAGTACGCCCCCTTACGAGAGAGGACCGCCGGCAGCGTTCGGCTGAGGATCTTCACGTCGAGCCCCAGCGACTGACGGCGAATGTACTCGATGTCCAGGCGCATCCATTCGGTGAAACCAATGTGGTTGCGACCGCTGATCTGCCACAGGCACGTGATCCCAGGGACGACCGTCAGCTTCTCGCGCTGCCAGGCCTCGTACTTCTCGACCTCGTTCGGCAGCGGCGGCCTCGGACCGACCAGACTCATGTCCCCTTTGAGCACGTTGAGGAACTGCGGCAGTTCGTCCAGGCTCGTTCTTCTCAGGAACGTCCCCACCTTCGTGATGCGAGGATCGTTCGAGATCTTGAAGACCGGTCCCTCGAGCTCGTTGAGGTGCATCAGCTTCTTCTTCTGCGCCTCGGCATCGACGACCATAGACCTGAACTTGTAGAACCAGAACTCGCGACCGTCCTTCCCCACCCGGATCTGGCGGAAGAGCACGGAGCCCCGCGAGTCCAACTTCACGGCGAGCGAGATGGCGATGAGCACCGGTGAGAGAATGGCGATCCCGATCAGGCTCGCCACGATGTCGAACGGTCGTTTCAGGACGCGCCTGTACAGCGCCCCCCGGAACACGCTCGACGACTCTCTCTCGGCGCGTACCCCTTCCTCGATCGTTCCGTATCCGAATCTCTCGTCGACGAAGTACACAGTCCCGCTCCTGTGTTCGCGACCCCTGACCCGGCCAGGCAAACAAAAAGCCGGGCGTGGACACTGGGTCCCACCCGGCAAGGTGCGTTCCGTCATGATGACATTGCCCAGGGCGAGCCCAGGTCCAACAACGATGCACCGGACTGACACGCAGCATGCGGCCGAGCCTGCGGTGACGCTTCAGATCGCTGTCAGACTTGAGAAAAAACCCTTAGCAGTGGTGCTATGCGAGTCCTTCCGCGCGTGGTGTGGGTTGCTTCTCTCTTCCCGACTACAAGGCCAGTGTATCACAAGTTTGGCCCGGTGTCAACCGGCTTTCCGTACCCTCACTCCCCCCTGAGACCTCTGACAACGGCGCTCCAGAACAGCGGGAAGAGCAGCTCGTGCCTCCCCCGAAGTGCAAGCCCCGTGCCCTCTTGCGCTGTCGGCCGCCGCACCACGTTCGTCAGCGCCCGGTAGGGCTCGTTCATGTCCATCGAGACCGCCGTGAACCGCCCCGCGGCGCTCCCCAGATTACGCGCCATCGAGAGCGCCTTGAGGAAAACCTCGGGCAGAATGACTGCTGACCCGATGTTCACCACGACCCCGTCATCCACATCAGCGAGGGCGCGGGACATGATCCGCATGTCCCTCAGACTCGTGGCGCCGATCGCGGCGCCATCGGCGCTCGCGTGCTGGTGGACGATATCCGTTCCGATCCCGACGTGCACCGTCGCCGGAACACCGAGGCGGTAGGCCGATGCCAGCACCGACGCGTCCGCGTGCGGGGACCCGACGAGCGCCCGACCCACGCACTCACCGAAGCCGAGTCCCTCGGCGTGCCCGGCGCTCACCGCCCCATTGAGTCCATCGGCCGTCTCCGCGCACATTCCGAACGATCCGTCCGGGAGTCTCGCGGCAACGTCCTCCGACGTCAGACCGAATTTCGCGATCTCATAGTCGTGGATAGCCCCGGCGCCGTTCATCGCCACGGCCGTCACCACTCCCCGCTCCATCAGGTCGATGAGCAGTCTGCTCAGCCCACACTTGATGAAGTGCGCACCGAACATCACGAGCACGCCGCGCCCGCCCGACTTCGCCGCCACTACCGCCCGCCACGCCCTGTGGAAATCGCTGCCACCGAAAAGGTCGGGTATCATCGCCGCGAGCCGGTCGAACCCTTCGTCCGGCGGCTCGGGATGCACGAAGCTCTCAACGCGCACGAGACCGCCGCGCTCCGCGATCGACGTCCGCGCGAGCTTCGTCGGATCGAGTTGTGGATATCGAGACGGCATCTGTCCTCCTCCGACATTGTCGGGAACGATACTGCATTCAATCCGACTGCGGACCATCCGGGTGCGAACCGTCCGCCAGCGTGTAGGACGCCAGTTCGGCCGAGATGGATCCTATGACGACCTTGCTCCTCATCTGTACCGGCAGGTGAAGTTCATCGTCGGTCAGCCACACCCAGAGCCTCCCCTTATGGCTGAACAGACCCGCGCCGCGCATCCGCGGCTCGACAACGATACAATCGAATCGCCCGGCAGGGACGCTCACACGTTCCTTCTTCACAACGAGGATCTCAAGCGGGTAGTTCTTCCTGTCCGCGTGGTTCTCGATGAATACGGAACGACCAACCTCTAGGTCCATCATCCGCACGGTGTAGAGCGACGAGAGGATGTCCTGGGCATCCGCCGCGAGCGGTATGATCTCGCTTCGCTCGGAGTAGATGGCAACCTGCCGATCGTGGTCGAACTCGACGAGATCATGCGCACGGTAGTTCCCCTCACGAAGACTCTTCTCGAAGCGACGCGAGACAAGATCGCGTGCGTCGAGGTACGACTCCGCCACGTCCCGGACGTGGAAGAACGACGAGATGAAGGAGTTCGATTCGGCGACGGAGAGGATCCGGTAGCAGCTCCGCCCGTGGTGATCCACGAGTTCCGGGATGCCCAGCACCGCTGTACCGGCATCAACGAATCCATAGCCGATCTCGAAAGTCAGCTGCTCTCCCACCCCGAACGGGGGAACAGCCACGGTCCCGTCGTGCGAGAGCGCCGGGGTGCGCGCCGCACTCGCTATCGCGTCACCACCCGTCCCCGTCGTCCAACCGACGAGACCGGCGGCCATCAGCAGGATGAGCATCGATGTCAGGAATCGCTTCATGGTCCCCTCTGCTCGAGTCTCGCTACCATCCACCGTGCCGCGTCCAGCACGCCCGGCACGAGCCCGGCGACCGGCAGGCCGGCGTCTCGCGCCTTCTCAAAGGACGGTACGCCCTTGCCCGTCTCGACGAGTACGCACGGGATCCCGGCTCTCTCCGCAAGCTCGACGTCCGTAAACTGATCGCCCACCATCGCACTCATGGAGAGATCAACACCCAGATCTCGCACCGCCGCGTCGATCATCCCCGTCTGGGGTTTCCGACACGACGCGTCGCGACTGAAGCGCTCGACGCTGCCCTCGAGGTGGTTCGGGCAGTAGTACGCTGCGTCCAGTTTCGCTCCGGCGGCGCCGAGGAGCTGCTCAAGACGCGCGTGAACGTCTGCCATGTCCTGCTCGGTCATCATTCCGCGCGCAACCCCGGACTGGTTGCTCACTACGACGGCGAGCACACCGGCCGCATTCAGTGCGTGGACGGCTTCGGCCGCTCCGACCTCGAGTTCGAGACCCTCGGGACACGTGATGTAGCTGTTCTCGACGGTCAGAACTCCGTCCCGGTCGAGAAAGAGCGCCGGTCGTCCCGTCATTGGTCACCTCCGTCACGCAGGTCTGTCTCATCCTCGGGGACCGACATCGCATTGCGCCCGGCTCCGATCGCCGCGAGCGCGTAGAAGAGCATCCCCGGCTCGGCGTCGGTCGACACAGCCGTCAGACCGGCGACGATCGACGCGACGATCCCGGCCATCGCTCCGACCGCCATGGCCCGCTCGATGGCGTGCCTGGCGGCCCGCGCGGAACGCACGGCTCCTCGCAATGCTAATACCAGAAAGGCGGCGAGTGCGCCAGCCCCCACGAGCCCGTTCTCCGCGGCCGCGTGGAAGATCGTGTTGTGGGCGTTGAGCTGGTGCTCCTTGCCGTCGTCATCGTTGTACGTCACCCCGAGCGCCCAGTAGATGCCCGGTCCGTGACCGGTCAGCGGCCGCTCGGCGATGAGTTCGACGCTTCGCTGCCATGTGGCGAATCTCGCCGTGATGTTCCTCCCCACGAACAGACGCGAGTTCGGATGCATCACGGCGAATGTCGCGACCAGGCCCGCGACGACAAGCAGCGCCACGACCGCGTAGCGCCGCCGTTGGAGCGCGGCTGCGACGATGGTTGCACAGCCGAATGCGGCTCCCAGGAGCCCGCCTCGTGAACGCGTCATCGCCAGCGGCACCGCGGTGAAACCGGCCACGAGAACGAGAAGCGGTCCGGCGACCCCGGCGCGGTACTCGGCAATCAACAGCGCAAGACACACTCCCAGCGCTATCGCCAGATACTCCGCGGCGGGAACGGGGTTCTCGATGGAAGCGAGGGACAGACGCTCCTCGTACCCCGTGAGGAACGAGCCGTACGCGGCGAGCCCGGCAAGAAGCGCTCCGATGAGAATCGCCCAGGTGAAGAGAAGAGCCCTCGAAGGGCGCCGGGCACAGGCATCGGCCGCAAGGAAGAACGGAGCCGTCGTCATTAACACCGTCAGCAGCTCGGGCGGACGCTGAAGCTCCGGCCTCGCCAGCGAGAACGAGAGGAAGCATGACGCGATGTATGCGAGAAGTGACCATGCTAGCGCTCGGTCGCGAAACCGGGGCATCCTGCCGGCGGCCGACTTCCCGACGAACCCAACGAACGCCAGCGCCAGCCCGGTCGTCTTCAGCCCCTCGGAGTACGGGAGCGCGACGAGCAGAAGCACCAGCCCGAAGGACTGGAGTGTCTCGAACCCGTCTGCGGTCCTCTCGCGGATCGTCATGCGTCCCCTCCGGGGTCCGGCTCCACATCTCGCGTAGCGACGGCGGCCTCCACGAGGCGGGCCGCCTCCGCGGCGCGGTCCTGCCACGTGTTGGCGAGTCCGAAGGCGGTCCGTTCAGCGCAAAGGTCGGGGTCGGTACCCGTTGCGAGCGCTCGCTCGACCGCGTCCACAAATGCATCTGCACCCTGTGCGGTCTCGAGCAACCCGCCTCGTTCGACCGCCGCCGGAAACGGGGTCGCGACGACCGGCTTGCCGCACAGCAGATACTGATAGAGAACGATCGGGTCCGCGTGGCGCGAGAACAGCCCATCGCGCCAGGGGATGATGGCGACATCGCAGGACGCGACGTACCGCGGGAACTCATCGTACGGCCGTCGCCCCAACCGCACGACATTCGTCGGAAGCCGCTCTCCCGCCCCTCCCGGTCCGACGAGCGCGATCGTCCACCCGGGCCTCATGTCCGCCACGTCGCGTATGAGGTCGAAATCGAACCACTCGTACGCCGCCCCTCCGTACATGAGAACTGGTCGCGGCAGCTGCTCGAAGTCATCCGGAGCGGACGCATCACCAAGCGCCTCGGTGAACTCAGCGATGCCGACCGCGGGGTCGCCGGCGAGCACGCGCATGAAGTGCGGCACATCGGCCGCGTTCGGCATACGGTGCACGTTCGCGTGCGCCGACCGCGCATCGAGGAGCGCTTCCGAGACGACGAAGACCAGGTCGGCCACATCGAGCATGCGCCGCTCCATCTCACGCGTCGTCTCCGGCGCCGAGCTGAACGCGGCGGGTTCGTCGGCGGCGCTGTAGACCACGGCTCGTTCCTCGAGCCGGCCTGCAAGCGCTGCGTGTTCGGGCGCGAAACACCAGAGTATCCGTTCCTGCAGACCCAGCCTGTCGACCGCCGCGGTGACCCGCGGGATCAATCGCTCCACGTCTCTCGTACGTCTCGCGGGATTCGATGAGACGGAGAGCGCCACGGGCGAGAGGACCCACAGATTCGGACGCACCTGCCGCAGTCCCCGGAGTTTGGACCATCGCCTGCGGCGTCCGAGCACCGAGAAGACGTCAAGCGGCGGCTCCACATACAGCACACGGACCGACCGCGCCATCTCGAGCATGAGGCTCTGCTTGCTCGTCGGCAGACCGGTCCAGTGGTTGGTCGACATGCAGATGATGTCATGGCGGATCGGCGGCGCGGTGTGCGTGCCCGCTCTCACAGGTGAATCACGCATCGCGTCCACCTCCCGCGGCGCCCGGCTTCGCCGCCCGGAGCAGTTCGCGCGCGGCCTCGAGGACCTCGTCCACGGTGATGGCGGCCATACAGCTGTCGTCAGGTCGCACGCAGATCTTCTGATCGCACGGCGAACACGGATACTCGTGTCTGATCACGCGCGAGGTCGAGCCGCGCGGCGCGAACCTGTCAGGCGTGTTCGGCCCGAAGAGCCCCACGACAGGAGTGCCCACGGCCGCGGCGATATGCATCGGCCCGCTGTCGCTTCCGACGAAGAGAACGGCTCGTTCGACGGTCGCTGCGAGTCCCCGCACGTCGAGTCGTCCGGCCAGACTCAACCCGCTCCCGCCGGAAGCGGTGGCGATCTCCGCACAGAGGTCCTCGTCCTCGTCACCACCGGTCAGGATGCTCCGCATCCCGTCCTTGCTCTTGAGCAGACGCGCGAGCGCCGCGTGACGCTCCGCCGGCCATCGCCTGTACTCCCAGTTCGCGCCGGGCGCCAGCACGGCGAACGGTTCGTCGCGACCGATTCCCTCCCGTTCGAGCAGTCGCCCGACATCCTCTCTCTCTTCGTCGGTCAGATAGATCCGTGGGGTCGGCTCTGCGGTCGCCCCCAGCGGCGCGATCGCGGACAGCAGGTGCTCAACGACACTGCCCTCAGAGATGTAGGGAATCCGGTAGTCCAGTACTCGCGGGAACCCGGCGTGATTGAAACCGACGCGGTACCCGGGATCGGCGGCCCAGAGAAGCCACGAACTCAACAGGTTGCCGGAGAGGTCGACGGCGAGATCGAAGCGTTCCAGCCTGAGACGGCGGGCCAGCCTCCACTGGCACCGAGGCATGTGGTAATCGGGCACGTCGTCGTAGAGGACGACCTCGTCAACGTTCGGGTTGGCGACGAGTACGTCGGCCGCGCGTTTCTTGATGAGGACGGTCAGCCGGGCGTTCGGGAATCGGCGCTTGAGCGCCTCCAGCACCGGCGTCGCGAGAACGACGTCCCCCAGGAAGTAGAGCCGCATCACGAGGATCGACCTGACGCTCTCGGGATGAAACGTTCTCGTCCTCATCGCGTCCTCCCGCTCGCGCCGTCAGCCGCGTCTGCGAAGCACGCCTCGACGCGATCGATCATGGTCTCGAGCGAGAACTCTCCGAGCACGCGGCGCCTCGCCGATCCCGCCATGGCGCTCGCCCTCTCGCGATCGCCCAGCAGATCGAGGACGGCCGCCGCGGTCGCGTCCGGGTCTCCCGGCGCCACGAGAAGTCCGTCCCGTCCGTCCTCGATCATCTCGGGGATGCCGGCGACACCCGTTGCAACGATCGGCGTCCCCGCGGCCATAGCTTCGAGCACCACATGGGGCATGCCCTCGCGGAAACTGGAGACAAGAACGACCGTCCCCGCCGCGAGCACGGCGTCGATGTCGCTTCTGTGCCCGAGGAACCGCCAGCTGCCCTCGGGGAGCATCCTCGACGCCATCTCACGAAGCCGGGACCTGAGCTTCCCGGCGCCCACAACAAGCAGCTGCGCGCGCGGCTCGCGCGCCACGATCCTCGCGAACGCCTCGAGCGCCACCTCATGCCCTTTGTCCGGCACGAGTCGCCCGATCACGACGACGGTCGGGGTATCCGCGTCGAGACAGAGCTCCGCCCGCAGCTCCTCACCTGCTCCGGCCGATACCCGCTCCGGCTCTATCCCGTTCGGAATGACCACGATGCGCTCCGCAGGAATCACGCCACCGGCCGCAAGGTCGCCTGCGATCGCCTCGCAATTCGCGATAACCCGGGTGACGAGCCTCCGGTACGTGAAACGGTTCAGCGCGGACGGCTTGACCGGGAAGAGCAGTCCCCGACGCTCGACAACAGCGGGCACACCGGCGATGCGGGCCGCGACCGCCCCAACGCGCACGGCGCGCTGGACGTTGACACTTGCGACATCCGCTCGAGTCGACCGGAACCAGTGTGCCAGAGGGAAGATCGATGCAGGATCACCGTCCCCTCGCATCGGCAGCTCGAGCGTCTCGTATCCTCCGTGACGCGCTCGCGACGCCAGAGCACTCTCAGTACGAGCCGCCACGGTGATCGAGTGCCCCCGTGACACAAGCCCCTCGGCGACCTCCAGCAACCAACGCTCGCCGCCCCCGAGCGTTCTGAGTGAGTTGACGAAGCAGATCCTCACGACGGCGCTCCCTCGTTCACCGCACGCACCGCGGACAGTACGCCGGCGAGCCCGGCTGCGAAGGACTCGCGCGACAGCAACTCGCGCGCCCGCTCGACGCCGGATGCACCCATGGCTGTGGCCCGTGCCGGATCATCCAGAAGCCCCGCCAGCGAATCCGCAAGCGCCCGTGCGTCCGACGGCGCGACGAGCAGGCCGGTCTCGCCTTCCACGACGAGCTCCGGGATGACACCCACGCGCGTTGCCACGACCGCTCGACCGGCCGCCATGTACTCACTGACGGCCCTCGAGTTCTCCTCGCTCCCGACGGACGAGCAAACGCAGACGTCGGCGGCCGCAAGGAGGGTCGGCACATCTTCCCGCCTGCCCGTGAACCGTACGCTCGCCGAGACACCGAGATCCGATGCCCGGGCCCTGAGTCCGTCCGGCTGTCCCGACCACGGCTCCCCCACCAGCAACAGGAGCGCGGAGGGGTGCCGATACGCAATGTGGCTCCAGGCATCGAGCAGCACCTCGTGTCCCTTGATCGGTGCGAGACGCGCGACGTTGACGACCAGCGGAGCATCGGACGCGATCCCGAACTCGTGCCTGACTCTCTGGGCGTCTGCTCCGGTAGCCTCAACACCGAAAGTGAAGCGGTTCAGATCGATCGGGAGGTACATCCGGAAGATCCGTCCAGCGGGAACGCCGAGCCGTTCGCGTACCCACGACTCGACCCGCCGCGACGACGCGATGACGGCATCGGTACGCCGCCGATACAGATATCGATTGAGCGCACCGGCTGACGGCTTCGCCGCTCCTCCGCGAAGATGGACGAGTTTCGCCGATCCGGCTCGCGCAAGCGCAACGGCCAGATGCGCGGAGGATCTTGAACTGTGCACAATCGTGTCCGGCGCATCCAGGGTGTAAGCCGACACCCAGCGGCACGCCGCGAGAAGGTCGGCCGGTGAGCGGGCGAGCGACGCGCCGGGAAGCACGTCCAGGGTGACGCACGTCGGTGCCTTCGCCAACGCGGCGCTTCCATCCGGAGCTGCGAGCGTCACGTCGAGCCCCATCGCCGCCTCCGCACTCGCCACCGCGAGCGCGTACTCGGTCTCTGCGTTCCAGATCATGGAGTCGGTGACGATAAGACTGCGCAATCTACCTCCCCGGTCGCAGCGCCTCCACTCAGCGGGAATCATCAGCGAGCAGCCCGAGAGCCGCACGGCGGACCTCTTCCACGTCGATGTCGGTCATGCACTGAAGCGTTCCTCGCGCACAGGTGTCCGCGCCGTGTCGACCACAGGGTCTGCATTCCAGTTCGGAGGAGACGATGTGGGCGCGCTCCGTGTAGGGCGCGAAGCCCTGCTTGGGAACCGTCGGTCCGAATATCGCGACGACGGGAACACCGATGCCCGCCGCCACATGGGCGGCGGCCGAGTCGTTCGAAACGACAACGGACCCTCCGTCCACGAGCGCGAGCCACTCACCCAGATCGAGTCGTCCGGTCAGATCGAGCAGGCCGACCTGAGCGCACGACACCACCCTTGCGGCGGCCTCGCGGTCGTCGTCCGCACCCGCGAGTGCCACGATGAAGCCGTCCGAGACGAGCCGGTCCGCGAGCGACGCGTATCGGTCCGCCGGCCAGCGCTTGGTCGTCCAGCGACTCCCAGGAGCCAACACGGCGACGCGCCTCGACTTCCCTTCAAATCCGGGCCTCTCGCCGGATCCCAGACCGAGCTCCCTTCCGAAACGCCGCCGGAGTCGACGAGACGCCTCCTCAGGAACGGTGATGCGGAACGGAACTCGACGACGGGGAAGCGAGACCTCGAGAGGTGTCGCGAGCGATGCAACCCTCTCTATCTCGTGCGCGCGAGCCCGGTATGCCACGGTCTCCGTCAGGAGCGCACGACCCCCGCTCTCGTCGAACCCGATGCGTCGGGGCACGCCCGTCATCGCCCCGATCGCGGCGCTTCTGAATGACCTGTGTGGCACCAGAACAGCGTCGGCACCGAACTCGCGCGCCGCACGAGCCACTCGCAACGTCCCCGCCGGCCCGCGATCGGCTTCACGCTTGTCGAACTCGATGATCGCGTCACTCACACCCTGCGTCTCAAGGAACCTCGCTCCCGCCGGGGCCGCCAGCACCGCGAGTCGATCCACCGCACCGCTCGAACGCAGGAGGTTCAACAGCGGCAGCGTGAGGATCATGTCGCCGAGGAAGGCCGTCTGGATGACGAGTACGTTCATTCCATCCCTTCGCCGTGCGGCGGCCGCCGCTCGAGCAGTTCGAGGGCCGCCTCAAGGACTGATTCCGCGCTGATCGTGCGCATGCAGTCCCAGTGACCGAGGCGACATGTCTTCGTCCCGTAGAACGAGCATGCACTGCACTCGAGGTCGGCATAGATCACCGCATCATTCGAGAAGTCGAACTGACCCGGATCGGTCGGACCGAAGATCGCCACTGTCGGCGTCCCTCGCGCCATCGCCATGTGCATCGGCCCGCTGTCGTTCCCCACGAACAGCCGGGCGGCTCCGAGGATCGCCGCAAACTCACCGAGTCCTGTGCGCCCCGCGGCGTTGACGACACGTTGCGATCCGACATCGGTGCCGCGAAGCAGATCCTCGCACAGCTCGCGATCTGCGTTCGACCCGACGAGCAGAATATCGAGCCCCTGTGTCCGGGCAAGGCCGGATGCGACGCCGGCGAAGCGTTCCACCGGCCAGCGTTTGGTGCTCCAGAGCGCGGCCGGCGCAACCGCGGCAAACGTCTGATCGCCAAGTCCCCACTCGGACAACCGGTCGCGAGCACCGGCAGCGGACGCTTCGGACACGAACAACCTCGGACGGTCACGTCCGCCGCCGACGCCGAGCGGCCTGAGACTGTCGAGGTATCGCGTGACCAGCCGCTTGCTCGCGCGGAACGCCTGCCGTCGGTATCGCACGCGCACGGCGTCCCCGGGCTCACGCTTTCGGTAGGCCGTCACGATCGACGCACGCGCACACGCGCCGAGGATCATGCTACGCTGATTGTGATGAAGATCGACCACGGTGGAGTACCGGTGGGATCTGAGCTCCGAACAGAGTCGTCCGAGGCCGGTGATCGAGGAGCCGCGAAGCTCGTGCACTCGCGTGATGTCCGGGTGAGCGTCGACAAGCTCACGGTAGCGTCTCTTCACCACGAACGCTATCTCAGCGTCCGGGTAGGCGCGCCTCAGAGCAGCGATGACCGGCTCGGTCAGCACGATATCGCCGATCGAACTCAACCGGACAACGGCGATCCCGCTCTGCGGCAGAGGGACCGCGCTACCGGCGTGTGCGCTGCCTGTGCTCACGCCCTCCGCATGCGCCGGGGGTTCGCCGTGACGCGTCCCCGAGTCTCCGTCATCGCCGATCGCAGTGAGCACGCTCATCACTCCCTACCGTTCATCCGCTCCGTCGACCCCACCGCCGTCCGAACGCCCCGGCGCACCACCGTTCGGGCCGGGGCTGCTGAACTGAAGATCGTGCAGTCGACGATACAGCCCGTTGCGCACGATAAGTTGGTCGTGCGTTCCCTCCTCGACGATTCGCCCGTCCTCCATCGCGACTATCCTGTGGGCGTTCCGGACCGTCGACAGGCGGTGCGCGATGATCAGCACGGTTCTTCCCTCGAAGAGATGCTCGATCGCCTCCTGGACGAGACGCTCGGACTCCGTATCGAGTGACGACGTCGCCTCATCGAAGATGAGGATCGGTGGGTTCTTGAGGATCGCGCGGGCAATGGCCAGACGCTGGCGCTCGCCGCCCGAGAGCCTGGTCCCGCGCTCTCCGACGACCGTGTCGTAGCCATCAGGCATCGCGCAGATGAATTCATGGGCGTTCGCCGCGCGAGCCGCCGCCTCGACATCGTCTCTGGAGGATCCTTCGAGTCCGTATGCGATGTTCGCGAGGACGGTGTCGTTGAACAGGATCGTCTCCTGAGTCACGATACCCATGAGGCAGCGGAGCGACGCGAGGTCGACGTCACGAAGGTCATGTTCGTCCAGCGTGACGCGTCCGCACGTCGGATCGTAGAACCGCGGGACCAGATCGAGCAACGTGGACTTGCCGGCCCCGCTGGGTCCGACGACGGCAACGATCTCACCCTTGCCGACGGCAAGCGTGACGGACTCGAGCACATCCTCGCCAGTGGAGTACCGGAACGTCACGTCCTCGTATCGGATGGCGTCCGTGAACCCATCCAGCACATGTGCATCCGGCACGGTCTTCACGTCAGGCTCGGTATCGAGCACCTGAAAGACCCGATCCGCCGCCGCAAGTCCCATCTGGAGCTGGTTGTTCGCCTTCGAGAGCTTCTTCAACGGGTCCATCGTCGATAGCGCTGCGCCGAGGAAGATGAGGAACCAGTCCGGCGAGATAGCATCCGCGAGAAGTACCTGCCGTCCACCGTACCAGAGCAGGACGACGACACCGATGACGCCCATGAACTCGGTGAGCGGACCCGCGAGCGCGCTGAGCGCCTCCATTCTCACGAATCGCCGGAAGTACTCGCCGGTGTGAGCGAAGAAGCGGCTCCGCTCGTACTCCTCCATCCCGAACGCCTGCACGACGCGTATCCCGGAGATCGTCTCCTGGAGCGTCGAGGTGATGTTGGCCATCTTCTCCTGAATGCGCGTGCTTCTCTTCCTGAGCCGCGCCCCGATCCGAGCGATCAGGAACATGATGGGAGGAAGCACGACGAATGTGATGATCGCCAGCCGCCAGCTGATCCAGATCGCCACGCCCAGGTACATGAACGTCAGGAGACTCTCACGAAACAGGCTCACGAACGAAGCGACCAACGCTCCGCGAACGAGCGTCACGTCGTTGGTGATCCGCGATATCAGCGTACCTGTGTGCTGGCCTTGGAAGAACGAGAGCGACAGCCCGCTGATCTTCTCGAAGAGTCGGTTTCGGAGATCACGGACGACACGCTGCTCAAGGGTCATCATCAGGAATGTCTGAAGGTATCCGAACAGCGCGCGAACGAGAAACACGGCCAGGAGCGCCAGGCAGACCTTGCCGATTGCGCGCTCCGGTGAACCGCTGGCGAACATCTCGAGGATACGCGCGCGGATCTCGACCTTCAGATCGCCGATCGGCGCGCTCTCATGGACGACCCCGACGAGATCCGGTGCATCCGTCCCCGACGTCGCATCAGCGGCCGCAGTCGTCGTCTCGGTCGAGACAAGCGCGTCTCGCTCGAACAGCACGTTGACGAACGGAAGGACCATCCCGAGCGACACACCGGAGAGAACCGCGAAGACCGCCATGCAGACGAGCGCCGCCAGGAGGCGGCGCCAGTACGGTCTCACATAGCCAAGCAGTCGGATGAACGGACGCATGCTATCCGCCCTCCTCCGACGCCCCGCGCAGCATCGCGCTCTGCGTCCTCTCCATGAACTCCTCGATAGGGAACCGGTCGCCCGGAACCAGGGTGATGATCTCGAGATAGTCCCGGTCCGGATATGCCTCGGCCTCGAGTTCACCGGCCGTCATCATGGAGACGGTCGGTATCCCCAGCGCGATGGCGAAGTAGACGAGATCGGTGTTGCCGGCGACGAACAGGTCGCACTGACCAAGGAGGCTCACCACGTCGCGCGTGCGCCGCTGCTGAACGAAGATCGGCTCTCTCGAGAGCATGCTCTCGAGCTTCTTCGCATGCTCGTGATGGTCGGTCGAAGTCAACAGGATGGCGCGCGCGTTGTAGTCGGCGCAGAGCTGGTCGAGCAGCTTCGCCTGCTGTGCTGTCGAGACGGACGTTCCACCCCGGCCGGGACCTGGATCGAAGCCGATCAGGAGTTCGTCTTCGCGCGGCTTGCGGAAGTGAATGAGCTGCTCCGCGGTCCTGCGCTCCTGCTCGGGCACCTCCCACATCAGACCGAGCCCGGTCACATCGATGCCCATCACGCTCGCGATCTGAAGACCGAGCTGCGCGCGGGTACTCCCCGACACGCGCCGGCTCACCTCGAGGTTGAGGAACGGATGACTCTCGTCTCCCTGGAGTCCAGCCCGGATCTTGGCACCGGTCATGTAGCAGAGGTAGATCCTCTCGAAGTCCGATTCCCGATCGAGAAGGATGGCGATATCGAACCGATACGACTTGAGCCGCTTCGCCAGGGTCATGAACGTCGATACGCGCTTCATGCCACGCGGCAGAGAGTAGCCGATGACACGGTCGACCTCGACCGACCCCTCGAGCAGCTCCTTGTCCTCATCGCGGACGAGCACGGCGATCTTCCCCTGGGGAAATCCGCGGCGCATCGCTCGCAGCGTGGGCACCGCGAACAGTGCCCCCGCCACCCCGCTCTCCGGTATGACCAACACGCGCTCGACGCTTTCGAACGCCGCGCCGAATGAGATCGGGTCCGGCCTGTCAAAGCGGTCGATGTACTTCCCGAGCATGCGGCCAAGCCGCGACGTCTTCGTCACCCTCGGCTGCGAGTCGCTGCTCTGGGAGACCGGTGGCTCACTCGTCGCGGAGCCGCCCCGAGTCTCGCGTGCTGACATGCATTCCTCCACCACATACGCAGACGGATACGCCTGCCGAAGATCCCCGCGTTCCCCGGCATCGCTCGCCCAGTGTGTCATACCGAACAGCCGCGCGACCGGTGGACTGCCGTCCACAGGTCGCCGGCGCTGGCTCGTAGGCTAGCAGACCCCGTTCGAAGGTGTCAACGCTTTTCTCATGACCTAACCGACGACCCTGTCGTCATTTCCGCCCCCCGAAACACGTCCGGCTCCGCGTGGTCTGCTAGACTCCTGACACCATGCGACGATGCGACGCGACCACGTCTGAACACCGTTGCCGGCACGCTCCGACGCGCCGCCCGGGGTGGTTCTCTCAGCCAGGGTATCCGGCTGCCATCGTCATCGGCTTCTCGACCATCCTCGTGCAGACCCTGGTTCTCCGCGAGCTGATGGTCGCGTGGCTCGGTGATGAGGCCTCGTTCGGGATCACCCTGGCCGTGTGGCTGCTCTCGGCCGGGCTCGGAAGCGCGATCGGCGGAAAGGTCTTCTCCCGGGAGCGGTCGCCTCGCACGCGTCTGGCAGCCGTTCTGGTGACCCTCGCCTTCCTCTGCCCGCTCTCCGTCCTCGGGGCGCGGGCAGGCCGGCTTCTCACACACCTCCACGCAGGGGAGATCGCGGGGTCCGGACATCTCCTCGTCGCGGCGGTGCTCGCCGCCGCCCCGTTCGCTCTCGTCGCCGGCGCCGCCTTCAGCCTCGCGATCCGCGCGCTCGCCGGCGAAACCGATACCGCATCCGACAAGGTCATGGCCGGCCCCCGCGACAGCGTCGCTCGGATCTACGCCATCGAGGCCGCGGGAGCGGTCTGCGCGGGAGTCCTTCTGAGCTTCGTGCTCATTCCTCATCTCCGGCCGATGACGATCGCGGGCCTCTGCGCTCTGCTGCTGGCGCTCGCTGCTCTCCGACTCTCCGCGCGGCGCACGCCTACGCGCATCGCCGTCATCCTGGGGAGTTTGACCGCTCTCGTGCTTCTCTCTCCCCTGGGCGACCGACTCGATGATGCGACCGTGCGCGCTCAGTGGTCCGAGTTCGGATTCGTGCTCTCTCGCGATTCCGTGCACGGCCGCGTCGTGGCGACCCGTCGGGACGGGCAGCTCAGTCTCTATGAGAGCGGTGTCCTCGCCGGCTCCTTTCCCGACCGACTCGCCGCCGAGGAGGCCGTTCACATCCCGATGCTCCAACACCCCGCACCCCGGCGTGTCCTCCTCGTCGGCGGCGGACTCGGGGGCTCAATCGCCGAGGTGCTCAAACACGCATCGGTTGATCGCGTTGACTACGTTGAGCTGGACCCTGCCTTGCTGACCACGGCCCGCGAGGCGTTTCACGACTCACTTCTCGCCGGTCTGACGGACGACCGGGTCCGTACGCACTACGGGGACGCGAGACTCTTCGTCCGCACAACGGACGACCGATACGATGTCGTGATCCTCAATGTCCCGGATCCGACCACGACACAGCTCAACCGGTTCTACACGGTCGAGTTCTTCGAAGAGACGCGCCGGGCGCTCGCGGACGCCGGTGTCGTCGCGCTGACGGTCTCGGGTTCCGAGAACTACATATCTCCCGAACTCGCCGCGCTCTCGCTCTGTCTCGTGGAATCGCTTGAGACCGTCTTCCCGCAGGTCGCGTTGTTCCCGGGAGACCCTCTCCACCTCGTGGCCGCCGGGGCGGCCGCCCGGCTCGTCCGAGCAGGCTCGGAGCTCGCCGCCGAGATCGAAACCCGCGGGATCGATACCCGCTTCATCGCGCGCCACTACCTCGAGGACCGCTTCAGTTCCGAGAGGCTGGAGACGGCCGACGCGGCGATCGCGCGCGCCCACACGATAGGACCGAACCGCGATCTCACCCCGCGAGGCCAGCTCGGAGGTCTCATGGTGCGCTCCCGGCTGCGCGGCGGCGGAACCGGGCTTCTCGATGCCGCCCGTCGTGTGATCGGTCTGCCGATGCTCGCGGCGCTTGCCGGCCTGCTCGCTCTCCTGTTCGGGGCTGTTCCACGGATGCTCGTGGTGAGGACGCCCGGCCGCGGGGCTCAGATGAAGCGCCACGCGACGTTCGCACGCGCCGTGGTGCTGTCGGTCGTCGTGGTCGGATTCTCGGAGATGACCCTGGAGATGTCCGCGATCGTCGCATACCAGAGTCTCTACGGGTTCGTCTACGGCCACCTCGCGCTCATCACGGGCGCGTTCATGCTGGGGCTCGCGCTCGGGGGTTGGATCGGCACACGCCTGGCCTCGCTCCGCACACTCAATCGTGGGTACATCCTCCTGCAGTGCGGCCTGACGGCGGTCCCGATCGGCTTCGGTTTCGCCGTCGTCCGCCTCGGTTCGACGGCATCCGGAGGACCGGCCGGCGCCGCGCTCTTCCCCGGACTCGTGGCAGCCTCCGCCGTGCTCGCTGGCGTCCAGTTCCCGCTCGCCGCGTCCATCCTCCAGAGACGGAGCGGATCAAGCGAAACCCGTCAGGGCGGCGCTCTCTACGCCGCCGATCTTCTTGGAGCGGCGATCGGAGCCGTCACCGCCTCCGTCCTGCTCCTGCCGGTCCTCGGAATGGTCGGCACGATGGCCGGGATCGCCGTTCTCAACACATCGGTCCTCGCATCTCTCGCTCTCACAGCCCCATCCCGCTGACACCCGATAACGAACGACGATGCCGCCTCCGAAGAGACGGCATCGTCCAGAATGGATCCGCGGTCCTCGCCCGTGCTCGCGCGCGGGAAACTACGAAAGAGCCTGACAACGGCGATTCCCTATCGGCGATAGAGTGCCTTGATCGAGCCCCAGGTAACCTCTTCCACGAGCGAGACGCAGTCGTTGCAGGAGCCGACGCCGAGCCCGCTGGTATCAGCGCCGATGTCGGAACCGCCCGGACCCGCGCCGACGTTCGGCGAGGTGAAACAGACCTGATAGTCGTACCCGATGTCGCCGACGAAGTCGCAGTAGAACGGCTCGGAGGAGATGTTGCCGTTCAGACCGGTCTGGTCACCAAGACTCCCGCCGTAGTTGAGGAAGTCGGTGCTGACGAAGTCGTTCCAGTACACGTTGCAGTACTCCACGTCGACAGTTGCCAGATACGCGTACACACCCGACTTGTGATTGTGAGTGATAGACGAAGCGGTGATCTCGGCGCTGCCGCCGAACAGCTTCACACCATTGTCGAAATTGCCGACGATCGTCACGTGATCAAGAACGAACGGGGTCGAGCCGTTCTCGAACGCATAGACTCCATGCGCACCGCCGCGCGCGATGATGCAGTTCTCGAGGGTAGGCGCACAGTTCGTGCGACACACCAAGCCGGTCGAGGACTCCTCGATCGTGACGTAGCGAATGACGGGCGACGCGTTCTCGAGACAGCTGATGGCCGCCCTGAGGTTCCTGCCATCACCCTCGGGACCGAGGTCCTCCCGAACCGCCACGCCGCCCACGATGGTCAGGGACTTCACCTGAGCGCCACTTCCCACGTCCATACCCAGGATTCCATACTCCGCCTCGGTGTGATCGATCACCACGTCGTCCCGGTCGACGCCCCGAATAGTCACGCCATCCTTGAGCTGACAGACCGCGGTCTTCGTCCCGAGGGGTGTCTCGAAGTAGTGGACGCTGTCGTAGACACCGGCATAGACGAGCACCGTGTCGCCGGCGGACGCGAGGTCCAGGCCCTGCTGGATGGATTCGATGTCATTCTCCTCATCCGGCACCTCGATCACGCCGGCCGTTCCGACCGCCGCCAGAAGCCCCACAATGAGGACCACCAGGAGACAACGCATCTGCTCCTCCTTCTCGCTGCTGAGAGGTTCCAAGAATCTCCGGTCGCTGAACCTGGATACACTTCACCTAGACAATAGACGATGATGAGCGGCCTGTCAACCTCGTGGTGGACTCCTCAGAAACGCCCACAGGGTCGGCCTCTCGGCAGTCACTCCCAGACGCCCTCGATGACCTCACCGCACGCCGTGCACGCACCCGCGTCAAGCCCCCGAACCTCAACGGCATAGCCGACCCGGTGGATCAGCAGCTCACCGCATGACGGGCAGCGCGTGCTGTTGGCACCGTGTCCGGGCACGTTGCCGACATAGACGAAGCGAAGCCCCTCCTCGACCGCGATCCGTCGGGCGAGCTCGAGCGTCACAAGCGGCGTCGGTGGCAGGCCGTGGAGCTGATACTGCGGATGGAACCGCGAGAGATGGAGCGGAACCGAGTCCCCCAGGTTCTCAACGATCCAGCGACACATCGCCCGGAGCTCATCCGGATCATCGTTCCGGCCTGGAACGACGAGGGTCGTCAGCTCCAGATGGACGCCCTCCTCGGTGAGGATGCGCAGCGACCGGAGCACGGGCCCAAGACTCCCGCCGGTCATCCCTGAGTAGTACTCCTCGGTGAATCCCTTGAGATCGACGTTCGCAGCGTCGAGATACGGGCAGAGCTCGCGGAGCGGCGCCTCGTTGATGAACCCGTTCGAGTGGTAGACGTTCCGCATGCCGCGCCGCCGCGCCTCGCGCGCGCAGTCGAGCATGTACTCGAAGAAGACGGTCGGCTCCGAATACGTGTAGGCGATGCTCTCGCTCCCGCTCTGGACCGCGAGGTCGATGAGTTCCTCTGGTGGAAGCCGATAGTTGTACGTCTCCTCAGGTCGACGCTGCGAGATGTGCCAGTTCTGGCAGAACTTGCAGTCGAGATTGCAGCCGGCCACCGCGATCGAGAACGAGGACGTCGTCGGAAGGAAGTGGTAGAAGGGCTTCTTCTCAATCGGATCGACGTGCACGGCGCACGGATTGCCGTAGCTGAGCGTGTAGTAGGTCCCGCCGCGGTTCTCACGGACGCCGCAGTGTCCGCGGGCACCCGGGGACACGACACACTCTCGAGGGCAAAGCGTGCACCGGACCCTCCCTTCACCGGCATCCTCCCAGTGCAGCGCGACACGCGGCTCGGTGTATCCCTGTGCGCCGCCATCGGAGCCGGAGGTCATCAGCCCCGTGACCCCGAGCACGCCGATCGTCACGGCCACCGTCAGCAACAGGGGCGTGAAGGACTTCATCGTTCCTCCCGGCCTGAACACGGTCGCCTCATCATCTCCGACCGGTCTGCTTCTCACTGAAGACCTCCGCCGAGAAACGCTGGATCGTGATATCCCGATCCCGCCAGGTCCCCGGCGGGAGCCCGGCCTTCACGCACGTCTGGTCGAGGAAGGTCTCACGACTCCAGCCGCGTTCCGAGGCCACCTGCGGGAGCAACAGTCCGCTCGTTCCGCGCCCGCGGATGACGAGCCCGTCGCGACCGACCTGGATCTCCGAGACGTCGGCGACGGTCACCAGCGGCGAGAGGACCGAGATCTCGATCTCAAGATCCGGAAGCTCGTCAACCGATACCGCGGGGAAACGCGGGTCGTGGAGCGCCGCCTGGACCGCCATCTCCGAGACCGTCTCGTGGAGCGGCTTCACGGCCACGACATACCCGATGCACCCCCGAAGATCCCCGCCCTTGTCGAGCGTGACGAACCCGCCGCACGGCATCCTGAGGGCCGGCGTCGTCTCGTCGGGATGCGGCAGTGGCTCTCCGCGCACGGCGGCCTCAACGGTCGCCCGTGCGAGCCCCAGCAGCGTGAGACGCTCGTCGCTCGTGAGTCCTTCGTAGGGCGCGTCCTCAGCGCTCCCGCCGTCCGCCTCGACAGCCGCTGTTGCGTCGTCTGCCGCGGCGTTGCCCGGGGTTGTGGCATCCGGTTCCGAGGACGGTCGCGTCAGTACCGCGGAGAGGTATCCGACGACCTGACTCATGTCGCCCGTGATGTCGCCCGAGGTGGCGTACCGCGCGACGGTGGACCGGTCGGCCCCGAGCTGCCGAGCGGCCATCATCACGACGGCCATGGGTCCTCCGCCGCAGGCCTCACAGCGCCCCGCGGCCAGATCGGCCAGAAGCCCTTCCGGGTCAAACCCGGCAACGCGGTCGACGATGATCTTGTCGAGCGCGCTGGCCCTCTTCTGGTCATGATAGTGCGACAGGTCCGTGCTCGCCACGAGGAGCACGCGGGACGAGTTCGCCTCAACCGCTCGGGTGATGGCGCCGGCCAGCGCTCGCACGGATTCCTCGCCCTGCTCCCCCATCACGATCGGTACGATAGCGAACTCCTTGAGTGTACGCTGGAGGAACGGGATTTGGACCTCGAGCGAGTGCTCGGCCGAGTGTGCGCCCGACCGGTAGGCGAACTGCTCGCCGTCCCCGCGGATGGCGTCCGCGAGCTCCTCGTCGACCGGGACGGTCCCCAGCGGTGTTTCGTACGCACTCCCGCCGTACACGGAAGATCCGCGGAAGGGCACTCGGTGCGACGGCGCCACGACCACGACCGTATCGAACGATTGCTCGCCAAGCTGTGCGTACGCCGCACCCGCCACGCCGCCCGAATAGACGTATCCCGCGTGCGGCGCGATCACGGCGGCGATCTCGCCGGAGAGTTCGAGCTGTCCGGCGTCGGTCAGGTATCCATCGATCGCGGCGGCCAGCTCCGCGGCGTCGCCGGGGTAGAACGTCCCCGCGACCACAGGGCGCCTCACTTCATCGCGTTCGGTGTTCATCATCTCCTCGCTTCCCCGTGCGCATGCCGAGAGGCACGACGCCAGGATGATCGTGGCTGTCGCGCAAATGTATCGCAGTCTCATGGTGATAGCTCCCGTGCTAGAGCCCGGACCCGCCCGGTATCACGGTATCGCGGAGGCAGTTCTCGTCGTCGCGGTCGGGGTAGTCCTCCATGTAGTGGAGCCCCCGCGACTCTCGCCGGTCGAGCGCGCATCGGATGACCAACTCGCCGACGAGCGAGATGTTCCGGAGCTCGAGGATGTCCGCATTGACGGGGTACCGGGCGTAGAGGTCCATGACCTCGCGCCTGATCGCCGCCATGCGCGCGACCGCGAGTCTGAGGCGCCTCTCCGTTCGGACGATGCCCACGTAGTCCCACATGAGACGTCGCACGACGTCCCAGTTGTAGTCCATCAGAACTCCCTCGGGAATCGGGCCGACTCCGCCGCCGTCCCACTCCACGTCGCCTGCAGCGTCGCGAGACGCTCGCCGCTCCGGCAGTTCCGTCGTCGCGCTGACCGCGGCGCGCTCGCTGAACACGACGGCCTCGAGAAGCGAGTTGCTGGCCAGGCGATTGGCTCCGTGCATCCCCGTGTGCGCGGTCTCGCCGCACGCGTAGAGACCCGGCAGGCTGGTCCTGCAGTCCATGTCGATCTCTATGCCGCCGCATAGATAGTGCGCCGCCGGCACCACCGGGATCGGTTCAGTCGTCATGTCGATGGCGAGCTCCCTCAGACGGCCTGAGATGCCGGGGAAGCGCTGCGTCACGCGCTCGGGCGACGCGTGTGTGATGTCGAGATAGACATGCTTGTCACCCGTCTTCTTCATCGTTCGGTCGATGGCACGCGCGACGATGTCGCGCGGCGCGAGCTCCATCCTCGGATCGACGCCCTCCATGATCCGCTCGCCTGCAAGGCTCAGGAGCACTGCGCCCTCGCCCCGGACGGCCTCCGATATGAGGAACGAACGCACATCCGAATGGTACAGACAGGTCGGATGAAACTGGACGAACTCCATGTTCCGGACGGCGACGCCCGCGCGAAAGGCCATGGCGATGCCATCGCCCGTGGCGATATCGGGATTCGTCGTGTAGAGATAGACTCTGCCGCAACCGCCGGTCGCGAGAACCGTCACGGCCGAGCGCAGCGTCTTCACGCTGCCGGCGGGCTCGTCGAGCACGTGGACGCCAACGCAGGCTCTCCCCGCCCCGACACCCGTCGTGATGAGGTCGAGCGCGATATGATCCTCGAGAACCTCGATGTTCGGGTGGCAGTCGACCGCCTCGAGAAGCGCCGACTCGATCTCTCGTCCGGTCATATCGGCCGCGTGCACGATGCGCCGCTCTGAATGACCACCCTCTTGTCCCAGTGCGAGCGATGTGTCGCCCGACTCGTCGGTCTCCGTCGAGAAGCGTGTCCCCCACTCCGTGAGACGACGCACGGCGTCCGGGCCGCCTCGGACGGCGATCTCGACGGCCTCACGATTGCAGAGACCGACGCCCCCGGCGAGCGTGTCCTCGATATGCTGGTCGAACGAATCCTCGCGCGCGACCACGGCGGCGATGCCGCCCTGCGCGAGGTTCGTCGCGGATTCCTTGTCGTCCTTCTTCGTGACGATGAGAACCCGACCGCTCTCGGCCGCATTCAGGGCGAACGTCAGCCCGGCGATACCGCTTCCGACCACGATGAAGTCGGAACTCTCCACGTAAACACCTCCCTCATACCCAGCTCAGGAGAGCTCGAGCATGCGCGCGAGCGCGCGCTCCGCGCCCAGGCGAATGTCCTCGGGCACCGTCACCTCGTACTCCTCGTGCTCGAGCGCCCACGCGAGCCGGGGAAGATCCGTCATCTTCATGTTGCGGCAGACGGCGAAAGCCGACAGCGGATAGAACCGCTTCTCCGGGAACTCGCGGTTCATCCTCTCGATAAGCCCGATCTCCGTACCGACGATGAGCTCGTCGTGCTTCTCCGCGAGCTTCATCATGCCCCCGGTGGATGCTGCGAACTCCGCCCGCGCAACGACGCCGGGCGGGGACTCCGGATGCACGACGACCGGGACACCCGGATGCTCGCCCCGGGCGAGTTCGACGTCCTCCGGAACGAACATGTTGTGAACGTAGCAGTGACCTTTCCAGAGAATGACCCTCTTCCCGGTCTTCGAAGCGACGTATGCGCCGAGGTTCCTATCCGGGACGAAGATGACCGTGTCACCCTCGATGGCCTCGACGATCCGGACCGCGTTCGCCGACGTGCAGCAGACGTCACTGACTGCCTTCACCTCGGCTGAGGTGTTGACGTAGCTCACGACGGGGACGCCCGGGTGCTGTTCCTTGAGCCTGACGACGCCCTCTGCGGTCGCCATGTCGGCCATCGGGCAGCCGGCGTCTCTCGACGGGATGATCACGCGGCGGTCCGGATTGAGGATCTTCGCGCTCTCCGCCATGAACCAGACACCGCAGAGAACAATGAGCTTCGCATCGGTCTCGGTCGCGAGCTGCGCCAGTCTGAGCGAATCGCCAAGGTGGTCGGCGAGCACCTGGACCTCCGGCACCTGGTAGTTGTGCCCCAGAATGACCGCACGCTTCTGATCCTTCGACAGCCGGATCCTCTCAGACAGCTCATCGGTCGACAGCGCCCCGTACTCCTCAAGCGTCATTTCGTCTCCCCCGCGTGATCGCGCCGGCAAGCGCTTCGCGCATGTGGTCTTCGCCGTGCGTCACCTCGATGTCGATCCCGACCGCAACGAGCGGCACTCGCGGACGCCAGCCTCGCAGCCGAACCGCGTCCTTCTCCGTCGTGAGGACCACATTCGCTCCGAGATCGTTCAACTCTTCGTCGAGATCGGCGATATCGTCGTCGGTGAACTCATGATGGTCGGCGAATGCGTGCAGCCCGACGACGTCGAAGCCGAGTTCGTCGAGCGTCTCCCTGAAATCATCGGGATCGGCGATCCCGGCCACCGCGAAGGCCGTCCCCTCACGGATGTCGGCGAGCTTCACGGCGTGCCCGCTCGAGACGTCCCAGAGCTCGGCCAGACGCATCCTCGTTTCGACGATCGGAACATCGGTCGCCAGGTGTCCGATCGTGCGTCGGACGTTCGCAGCGCCACCGGCTCGGTCGCACCGCGTGGCGACGATGAGCCCCGCCCTGACGACACCGAGCGGATGTTCCCGAAGCGGGCCGGCCGGAAGGAGGTGACCGTTCCCGAGCGGCGAGCGCGCATCGACCGCCACGATGTCCAGGTCGCGGGCGAGCTGCACATGCTGCATGCCATCATCAAGAAGTATAACACCGGCCCCGAGCTTTTCCACCGCGACGCGCACACCGTCCGATCGTCGCGAGGAGACGATGACCCCTGCGCCGCGAGCCAGCATGGAAATGAGTGACGGCTCGTCACCTGCATCGCGCCAACCGACCAGGGCTCGTTCGCCGCGCGAGACGATGAGCGGGTCGTCGCCGGTCCGCCCGTATCCCCGGCTGACGACCACGACCCGGTGACCCTCTCTCACCAACAGCCTGGCCAGATAGACGACGAGCGGTGTCTTGCCGGTGCCTCCGACAACGAGGTTCCCCACGGAGATGACGGGAACAGCCGCACCGGCCGCGTCACGCGCCCGGAGACGCAGCGCCACGAACGAGATGATCCCGTAGACGATAGAACAGAAGACGAGGAACCAGACCGCGTAGAGCCCGGGCGGTCGCACGACCGTTCGGTCGTACACGACATCGCGCCACCACGCCGACACACTGCGACGCCGCGGCGGACGCGGTGTTCTCCTCGAACCCGTCACGATGCAGCTCCTCCTCGCCCGGTCGTCGGCAGCAACCCCAGCTCGTGAAGCCACTCCACCGCCCGGGCCGATGCTCCCCGCCCTTCCTCCATGACTCGGAACGCGGCCTTGGACATCGATCGACGAAGACCGGCGTCCTGGACGATCGCAAGCAGCTTCTCCGCGAGTTCCTCGCCGTTCGACACCATCACGGCCGCCTCCGCATCGAGCAGCAGCCCGGCGCTCTCACGACAGGTCTCCGTGTGCGGTCCGAGCACGACCGGCACACCCTGCGCCGCCGGCTCAAGCGGGTTGTGACCTCCGTAGTCCGCAAGCGTCCCGCCCACGAATGCGGCGTCGGCGATCGCGTACACGGCTCCCAGCTCTCCGGTGGTGTCGAGAACGACGACCTCATGGCCTCCTGCATTGTCGTTCTGAATCCGCGTGAAACCGGTCCTCCGCACGCTCGGGACGCCCGAGCGTTCGAGAGACGCGACGACCGACTCGGCGCGTTTGAGGTGGCGGGGCGCTACGATGGCACGCGCCGCATCCAGATCCGCCAGGCACGCCGCCACGGCGCGCGCGACCTCCGCTTCCTCCATCGGCCGCACACTACCGAACACGAACACCCGATCTGACTCGTCGAACCCGAATGATCTCCTCAGTTTCGCCCGCTCAGGCGCGGACAGGGGTCGGGCGAGCGAATCGAACTTCGTGCTTCCGAAGGACCGAACACGCGACCGCTCGAACCCGAGTCTGACGAATCGCGCCACGTCCTCCTCCGACTGGCAGACCGCCGCTCGGACGAGCCGCGCCACATCGCGAAGCGGCGAACCCGTCGAACGATATCGCGAGAGGCTCCGCTCCGACATCCGGGCGTTGGCCATAGCGACCGGAACGCCGTGGGCCCTCGCCTCGTGGAGGAGATTCGGCCAGAGCTCATTCTCAACAAGGATGATCAGCGAAGGACGCATGGTCCGCAGGACGCGCCTCGTGGCCGGCACGAAGTCGAGCGGCGCGAAGGAAACGGGGATCTCCTCGGGCAGCGTCGCTCGTGCGATGCGGACGCCCGCCGGTGTCACGACGGTCACACACACGCGCTGCCCGTGTGCCGCCAGCTCACGGACGAGAGGAAGCGCGGCTCCTATCTCACCGACCGATGCCGCGTGGACCCAGACGGCCCCCGTCAGTGCTTCCGGGACATCCCCGAGGCGCTCGCGCCACTCCGCGCCCTTCATCCGGGCCGCGTACAGCCCCACCCAGGCGAGACACCAGACGACCCACGTCGCAAACCGGTAGACACTGTAGGCGAACGGCGTCCGATTCCGCCGGTCAGTCATGACCCCGGCCTCCCGCATCGCCGGAACCGCCGCCGCGTCGAGCATCGGCCCGGGACGGGTCCTCGGCGAGCACCTGTGCCTGTTCCTGCAGCCGTTCAAGCTCTGCCGTCAGGAGTTCCGCGACCACGTTGAGGTCCGACCCCGGTTCGACCTCGTACGGCTCGCCGTGAAGAACGACGACGCGAGCGAACGGATGGGGTATCACGAAACGGTCCCACCCCGACAGCCGCGTGCACCGATCAACACCGACACCCAGCGGAACGATCGGGCCGCCGGCCTTGAGAGCGAGGAAAGCGATTCCGGCCTTCGCCACGCGGGCCGGCCCCTTGGGACCATCGGGTGAGATGGCAAGGTCACGCCCCTCGCGCGCGCGTCGGACCATCCTGACCAGACCGCTGACCGACCCGCGTGTGGTGGAGCCGCGCTCCACAACAAACCCGAGTGCCTGCATCAGCCGGGCGCTGATCTCCCCATCGCGATGCAACGAAGAGAGCACGACGACACCGCGGCCGCGGTAATTGAAGCCAAGCGGCAGAATGTGGCAGTGCCAGAATGCGTAGATCATCCGCCTGCCGGTGGCATGGACTCCATCCACCACCTCGCTGTTGATGAAGCGGACCCGCCACGTCGAGCCGAGCATCCGAATGATCGCCGGACCGATCGCCACAACGGCGCCGATCAGCAGGCGATCCCTGAAGCCGGGCGTTGCCTCCGGACGCCCCGGCGTGCCCCGGGTCGGCCGCGTCACGATGCACCATCCGTCAGCATCGATGCGGCGATCCTCGCCGCCCGTGCGCTCGCGCCCGGCTCGCCGAGCGTCCCCCATACCTCGAGGAGACGCGTCGAGAGCGACGCGTACCGCGTGCCGTCGCCGAGCAGCGACTCCACCTCGGCGGCGATCCGCTGCGGCGTCGCATCCCCCTGAACGAGCTCCGGCACGATGCGCTCACCCGCCACGACGTTGACAAGACCGATGTCCGGGATCCTCACAAGCCGCCGTCCGAGCGCGAACGACAGCGGCTGCATCCGGTAGACAACGACCATCGGTGTCCCGAAACACGCCGCTTCGAGCGTCGCCGTACCAGAGGAGACGATGAGCGCCGTCGACTCACGCATGATGTCGTAGGCCGAACCGGGCGGAGCGATCTCGATGCGGTCGCCGATACCATCCGGGAGGGACTCCGGCTGCCCCGCATCACCTGCAAGACCGACGCGGAACCGCGCACCCGGGATGCGGTCCCGGAGAAGACGCGCCGCCTTGAGCATCACCGGAAGGTGCCGGGCGAGTTCGTTCGGACGACTCCCCGGGAGGATCCCAATGACCGGGGGGTCTTCAGACAGCACCTTCGGTGTCCCGGGTGCCGCCAGCGCGGGTTCCTCGAGCAGCGGATGCCCTACGAAATCGACGGCGATGCCGCGCTCGCGGTAGAACCTCTCCTCGAACGGCAGGATGACGGCCATTCGGTCGACATCACGGGCGATGGCCCGGACGCGGCGCTCGCCCCAGGCCCAAACCTGAGGGCTGATGTAGTAGAAGACAGGGATCCCGACGGCCTTGAGCCGACGGGCCAGAAGCAGATTGAAACCGGGGTAGTCTACGAGGATGGCCAGCCTGGCGTCCCGGTCCCGCGCTTCGTCGACGAGACCGCGCATCACATTGCGCAGCCGCGGGATGTGAGCCACGACCTCGACGAGACCGGTCACCGCGAACTCGTCGGCGTGATGGAGGATCTCGACGCCGGCACCACGCATCCGGTCGCCGCCGACCCCGAATACGCGGACGTCTCCGCAGACGACGGCGAGCTCCGAGATGAGCTTCGACGCATGCAGGTCACCGGACGCCTCGCCGGCGACGACTAGTACGGAGGAACCACGACAGTCCATGATCCGGTCCGGGAGTCTGGGAGCGGAGCGGCGGGAGCTACTCTCCAGCCGTGAGGCCGATCTGCCTCATGATCTCGAGCGCGACCTCGAGCGCCTTCAGTCCGTCCTCGCCATCGACGACCGGACGTTCCCCGTCGACCACGGCGCGCACGAATGCAGAGAGCTCGAGTTCCAGTGCGTCGGCCCCGTCCATCAAGGGCCGTTCCATCTCGACGATGTTCTCGAGGCCACCCTCGACCTCGCCGCTCGCGATCTTGAGAAGCAGCTCCTGCGGAACGTCCTTGCGGCGTATGACCTCGACGGCGGGACCCATCGTGTCGATACTGACGTATGCGTCCGCCTGGAAGAACCGGATCTTCCTGATCCGTTCACGCGAAACACGACTGGCCGTCACATTGGCGACACAGCCATCCTCAAATGTGAGCCGCGCGTTGGCGATGTCGATGTTCGTTGAAAGTACGGGAACGCCGACAGCGTCGATGCGCGCCACGGGCGATCTGACCGCGGACAGGATGAGGTCGATATCGTGGATCATCAGGTCGAGGACCACGGCGACGTCGGTGCCCCGCGGCACGAAGACACCGAGACGGTGCGCCTCCACGAACATCGGATTCTGGAGTTCCGCCAACGCCGCCCGGGTCGCCTGGTTGAACCGTTCGATGTGACCGACCTGCAGACGCAGGTCGCGCTCCCGCGCGGTGTCAACAAGCTCACGCGCCTGCTCCACCGTCGACGCGATCGGCTTCTCAATAAGCGCGTGCACACCCGCGCGCAGACAGACCATCCCGATCTCGTGGTGCACAGTCGTCGGGACAGCGATACTGACCGCTTCGGCGGCACTCACGAGCGCGTCCATCGTCGGCAGCACAGCCGTGCCGTACTCGGCGGCGACCGCCGCCGCCCGCTCACCGTTCGTGTCATAGATGCCGACGAGCTCACACTCCGGCAGGTCGGAATAGACGCGCGTGTGAAAGCGCCCGAGATGGCCCGTTCCGATCACACCGACCTTCAGCATGTCGCCCCCTCATTGCGATACTGCTCGAACGGTGAGACTGAGCGATGCACGTCCGCGGCGTGAGAGCGCGCCCCTGACGGGGCGCGTCACGGCGCGTTCCGCGCCCGGTTCGTCCCTGCTCCGCTACTTGATGATCCCTCGAGATGAGCTCTCGATGAACGAGATGAGCCGCGTGACCTCCGCGGTCTCAGGAACCTCTTCACGAATCCGTACGAGGGCCTGTGTTGTATTGAGGTCGGACAGGTAGAGCAGGCGATAGCTCAACCTGAGCGCCGACAGCGCCTCCTCAGCGAACCCGCGTCGCATCAGACCGATCATGTTGACCTCGATCGGCCGAGCCGGCGAACCACCAACCTTGAAGTACGGCGGGACGTCCTTGATCACACGACAGCCGCCACCGATATAGCAGTGAGCACCGATGCGCACGAACTGCTGGACCCCGGTCATGCCGCCGATAAAGGCGTAGTCCTCGATCGCCACATGGCCCGCGACGTTGACCGCGTTGACGAGCACGACGTTGTCGCCGACAACACAGTCGTGCGCGATGTGCGCGTACGCGCAGATGAGTCCCTCGTTGCCGACAACGGTCGTGCCGCCATCGCCCGTTCCTCGGTTGATCGTCGCGAATTCCCTGATCACCGTGCGGTCACCGATGCGGAGGAACGTCTCCTCGCCGCCGTACTTGAGATCCTGCGGATCCCCGCCGACTGCAGCGCCATGACAGATTTCGCAGTCCTCCCCGATCTCGGTATTCCTGTCGACAAGAGCCATCGACCTGACGACCGTGTTCTTCCCGATCGTCACATTCGCGCCGATGATAGCGAAGGGCTCAACGACGACGCCGTCGGCCAGCTTCGCGCTTTCGTGTACTACCGATCTCGCGTCTATCTGCGTCATTGTCCCCGCCTATCGGTCCACGACGTGTGACCAGAACTCGCCCTCAGCCACGACAGCGCCCTTCACATAGGCCGTGCCGCGCATCTTGCAGGTGCCGCCCCTGAGTCTCAGGAGCTCCATTTCGAATCGCACTGTGTCGCCGGGAAAGACCGGCTTCCTGAACTTGGCGCTCTCGATCGCCCCGAAGTACGCGAGTTTCTGCTCGGGCGCATCGACACGAGAGAGCAGGAGCAACCCTCCCACCTGCGCCATCGCCTCGACCAGCACGACGGCCGGAACAATGGGATGCCCGGGAAAGTGCCCGACGAAGAACCACTCGTTCATCGAGAAGTTCTTGATGCCCACGACGCGGCGATCATCGAGCTCGAGTATCCTGTCGACGAACAGGAACGGGTATCGGTGTGGAAGCACCTTCACGATGTCGTCGATATCCCAGCTCGTTGTCTCCCGGTGTCCGATCTTGCCCTGCTTGATCCCGTCCACGAGCGCCCGCACGAAGCGGACGTTGGACGCGTGCCCCGACTTTGAAGAGTAGACGTGGCCCTTGATAGGCATCCCCAGCAGCGCGAGATCCCCCATCATGTCGAGCACCTTGTGGCGAACGAACTCGTCGGGAAACCTGAGGTCTCCCGTGTTGAGAATCCCATCGTCGTCCACGACGACGGAGTTCTCGAGACTCCCGCCCTTGATGAGCCCCATCTTCTTCAGGCCGTCGATGTCGCGCTTCAGCGCGTATGTCCGCGCCGGCGCGATCTCGTTGCGAAACGCCTCCTCGGTGATCTTGAAGCTCGCGAACTGCGTCCCGATAGTCGGGTTGTCGTAATCGATCGTGAAGCTGATCCTGAAATCCTCATCGGGCGAGACCGTGACGTAAACGTCTCCGTCCTGTACGGTGACCGGCTCGAGGATCTCGAGATACTGCAGAGGCGCGTCCTGGTCCACGATCCCGGCGTCGGTGAGGATGTCCACGAACGGCTTGCAGCTTCCGTCGGTCGGCTCAGCCGGCTCGTCGCGATCGAGCTCAACGACCGCGTTGTCGATCCCGAGCCCGGTCAACGCCGCGAGGACGTGCTCGACGGTGGAGATGTTGACGCCGTTCTTGGAGAGCATGGTTCGGCGCGTCGCATCATCGGAAGTCACTGCGTTGCGGATCGACGCCTCAAGAGAAGGCGCTCCCGGCAGGTCCACCCGAACGAACGTGATCCCGGCGTTCGGCGGGGCCGGCTTGAACGTGACCGTGGTCTCCTGCCCCGTGTGAATCCCGATTCCCGTGTAGGAGCATTCATCTTGAATCGTCCGCTGCAGACTCCTCGCCATCAGGCCTCCTTGTCGAGATCGTCGAGTCGGCGTTCGATCTCCTTGATCCGCTTGAACAGGGCCGGCAGGTTCCGAACCCCGGCGTGCAATCGCTTGGAGAGAGAGTGCCTGATCGCCGGATAGCCCGAGACGCTCTCTCCGGCCGGAACGTCACCCATCACGCCGGCCTGTGCCGCCACGACCGCCCGATCGCCGATCTGAATGTGCCCGGCGATCCCGGCCTGTCCCGCAAGGACCGCGCCGCTCCCGACCCGTGTGCTCCCGGAGATACCGACCTGCGCTACGACGATGGAGCACTCGCCGATCTCGACGTTGTGAGCTATCTGAACGAGGTTGTCGATCTTCGTGCCCGTGCCGATCCGTGTGGCGCCGATCGTGGCTCTGTCGATGCACGCGTTCGCACCGATCTCGACATCGTCCCCGATGACGACAGTGCCGATCTGAGGAACCTTCCGGTGGCGCTCACCGTCCCATGCGAATCCGAACCCGTCACTGCCGATGACGGACCCCGAGTGGATGAGGACCCGGTCGCCTATCGCCACCGAGCGCTTGATCGTCGCGTTCGGGAAGACGATGCAATCCTCTCCCACGGTGCTGTTCGCGCCGACATACGCTCCGGCGTGAATGACCGTCCGGGCTCCGATGGACGCACTGCCCATGATCGCGGCGCACGGCCCGACGGAGACACCGTCGCCCAACACGGCTGTGTCGGCGACGCACGCTCCCGGGGCAACACCCGGGGGAATCGTCTCCGGTCCGGGATCGAACACCGCAAGCGCCGAGGCGAACGCGACATATGCGTCGTCCGCGAGAAGAACCGTCCGCCCCTCAAGAAGGGGTGAACCGCCGTACCGGGTGGGAACGATGATGGCTGATGCGCTGGTGGAATCCAGGAACTTCTCGTAGCGAGGATTGGCGAGGAATGTCAGATCGCCGGGACCGGCATCTTCGATGGACGCCAGACCGGTGACAACGACCGACCCGTCGCCGGCCACTCTGGCTCCGACGATGTCGGCGATCTCCGCTACCGTGAGCGATCGACTGCGCTCCATGCCCCAACCCTCCAGACCTGTGTCGCCGCGAGCCTACTCGGTCGTGCCGTTGAGCTGCTCGAGAACCTGGTCGGTCAGATCGGCGCCCGGAGCCGCATAGACGATCGTGCCGCCCGCCGCGTCGAAGATCATGTCGTACTCTCCGGCCGCACCGATCTCACTGAGGATGGTGTTGATGCGCTCGATGACCGGCTGCCAGAGCTCGGCCTCGCGACGGGCTGCGAGTCCACCGACTCCCCAAACGTCGTTGAGGAAGGACTCGTACTCCAGCTGCTTCTGCTGAGCGATCTGTTCCTTCTCACGCACGGCTTCCTGTGAGAGCAGGAGTCTCTGGCTCTCGAGCTCGTCGAGCATCGACTGGATCTCCGTCTCCAGGTCGCGAGCCTGCGCCCGCCAGTCGTTGACGCTTGCCTGCAGCTGATTGTCGATGTCGCGCGCGCCGTTGTACTCGACGCGGATTCGCTCGGAGTGAATGAACGCGATGTCCGCAGCGGAACAGACCGCGGTCGCGACAAGCATCAGCGCCAGCGTCACACTCAGCAGCAGCGTCACTCTCTTGTACACATGAACCTCCCAGGGGCCGCTCGGGCCCTTCGATCCCATCGATGTCCTAGTATTCCATTCCGAAACGGTAGTGCACCTGCCACTCGCCGCCCAGCTCTTCGTCGAATCCGTATCCCATGTCGATTCCCATGTTCCCGAGCACTGGGACCTCAACGCGCACGCCGACACCCGCCCCCCAGTACAGATCGGACGGATGCGTGTCCTCTCGGCTCTCCCACGTGTTTCCGGCGTCGACGAATCCGAGCACGTACACGGGGATCGTATCGCTCCCCTCCATGACCGGGAACTTCAACTCCGCCGATCCGATCAGCATCGTCCGACCGCCGTAGAGGTCGCTCCCCTCAGGAAGGATCGACCGGTCGTCATAGCCGCGAACTCCGTTGAGCCCGACGCCACCGAGTTCGAAGCGCGTGTCGTTCGGCACCGTCCCGGGATCGCCGTACCCGGTGACCAGACCGGCCCGCCCTCTCAGCATCAGCGTCAAACCGAGCGGCGCGGGCACGAAGGTCCGTGACTCCACGATGTAGCGCTGGTACTCCACGTCGCCGCCGAACACGCTTCCGAAGAGATCGGCCGTCGCGCGTGTGTAGCTGCCGAGCCGCGGATGGAAACGCCGGTCGGTTGTTCTGCGCATGAGCGTGGTCGTCAGTCCGCTTCGCCACTCCCACTCGTCATCGGTGCGCGGGAAGACCTCCGTATCGTATGTGGTCTCCTCGGTCTCCTCGTCCGTCGTGGCAGTCGTCAGCTCGCCGTACTCGTAGAGCTTGACCTGCTCCAGCGTGTACTTGTTGTAGAGCATCGTGTGCCGCGAACCGAAGAAGGGCCATCCGACCCGCACGTCGCCGCCGCGCCGCTCGCGCTCGACGACGTAGTATCGGGTCTGACCGTCGTCGACGGCCCAGATGTCCGCATCCGTCGTGTCCGAGAATGCGTCCGCGAAGAAGTCGTTCGGCAACAGACTGTACGTCCGCTTGTCGTTGGTGTCGTACAGGTCGAACCCGACCGAGAGTCTGCGGTTCATGAACCACGGCTCCGTGAATCCGAGCACGAGTTCCGTGTTCCTCTTTCCGAACTCCCACTTGACGTCGAGATACTGCCCGTTGCCGAACAGATTGCCCTCGGAGAGCTCCAGGAATCCGGTGATGCCCTTCTCGCTCGTGTGCGAGACGCCGACACCCGCGCGACCCGTCTGTCGCTCCTCGACCGTGAAGACGAGATCGATGTCATCCGGACTTGCGCTGTCCATGAACTCGACCATCGGCCCGTGGAAGAAGCCGAGATTGGCCACCTTCCTCTGGCTCGAAATAACCTCGGATGTCTGATAGAGATCTCCCGGCTGGATGGTCAGCTCGCGCCGAATGATCTTCTCTTTCGTGCGGGTGTTGCCGGCGATGTGGATCCGGCCGACCCGGGCCGGTTCGCTCTCATCGACGTTGAAGACGACGGCAAGCTCGTGACCCGACGAGACGACCTCCTGCTTGAAGATCCGGGCGTGGATGTACCCGCGTTCTCCGTACCAGGCGTACGCGTCGCGGATCGTCTGCTCGGCCTGCTCCGGCGAGTACGCGTCCCCCGGCGTGACGGTCGTCAGGTCGTAGAGCGCATCCACGGCGAACTCCGAGGCACCGACCCACTCGATCGCCGTCACGTCATAGAGCTCGCCCGAGTCCATGTTGATCGTGATCGTGACGCGTTCACCCTCGTCCTCATAGAGCGTGTCGTATCCCAAGGCGGTTGCGTCGATGTAGCCCTCGCGTCGGAAGCGCTCCACGACGCGGACGAGATCCATATCGAGAACCTCACGGTCGAAGAAGGCGTCGGTTCTCCACCAACGGTCCTCCTTCGTCTCCATGGCGTCCCGGAGTTCCTTCTCCGGTACGTCGCCCGTGCCGGTGAACCGAATCTCCCTGACGATCACCCGTGTGCCCTCATCGATATCGAGGATGACCTCAACGTTGTTCCCGGACCGGTCCGCGACGCGTGTCTCCACGGTCGCGGATGGGAACCCCTTGCTCTCGTAGAGCGCGAGTACGCCCATTCTCGAGTCCTCGAGACGGCTCTCATCGAACGGGACGCCGCGCTCGATCCTGAGCGCAGCTTCAATGTCGTCACTGTTGACGTGGTCGTTCCCGCGTATCTCGACGGTCGAGACGCGCGGACGCTCCTCGACGACGATGATCAGACGAAGCCCTTCGTCGTCGGCAGGCTCCACGAACACCTGGACGTCCGAGAAATGACCCATCGCGTACACGCGACGGACACCGTCCCGAATGCCCTCGGTCGTGGGCTCGTCCCCCAGCGCAAAGCCGAACCCGAGGACGACCCTGTCCTGACTGACATGTTCGTTGCCCTCGACGGTGATCTCCGTGACCCGTGGCTGTCCCGCCACTGATCCGTCACCGACGACCGGCATCTGGCCCTGTGCCGCCGCCCCGCACAACAGAAGAGCGGTGAGCACGGTCAGACTCACAATGTGACTGAATCGCACCGCTGCACCTCCATAGGGTATACCGACCCGGCATCCTAGCACACGGTGCCGGGGTTGTAAACGAAAACTTAACTGACCAAACTCGTTGAGAGCAAAGCAGTTACGGCCGGTCGGGGACACCGTTTCCTGAGGCTAGAACCAGAAGCGATTCTCGATGGAGATGCGTCGGTCCCACCCGCTCAGAGTCGGGTCGTAGACGGCTTTCAGAGAGAGAGACGTATTGCGGGAGACCTCGTATTCAATCCCGAACTCGTGCTGTGCGCCGATGCTCTGGCGCCCGACGGACGCCTCGTAGGCCTCCGCGCTGGCCTCGTACGACAACAGCCAGTCGTGCGCGAAGTACTTGCCAAGCGTCAGCCGCGAGTCCGCGAGGAACGGCTGATAGCGCTCCGCGCCCTCCTGGGCGCGCCATTGGTCGATCTGGTAGAGGAAGTGCTCGACGAAGTCAACGTCGATCCGTACGAGGTCCAGCCCGAGCGTCCTCTTCATCCGGCCCTCGACCGGAGAGAAGAGCGGCCTGACGACCATCACACCGACCTGGGAGGCTACGACCTCGATGGCGCGGCGGCGTTCAAGCGTGGCGATGTCCTCCTCCTCAAGGGACTCCCGGTTCGAACCGTAGGTCAGCCGCTCGAGCACGTCCTCCCTCGTCACATCCTCGGGTGCGTCGGACCTGAGAAGCACGGTCGATTCGTCGAACGGCGTGCCGGTCCCGGCGAGCGCTGCTCCGGCCTGTTCCGCCGCAACGACGGAGAGCGTGATCTCCGTTCCATCGTTCGTCCGCGTCGTGCCCTCGATGTAGAACCTGGGCGGTTCGCAGAAAGAGGGAAAGTCGATGAAGGCGGTCCGTACGTCGAAGTCGGCGTTGAGGTAGGTGATCGTGCCGCGCGACGAAGTGGCTCGTCCGGCAACGCAGAACGTGTGATCCTCCGGGACACCGGCGAAATCGAAACCCGTACCCCGGTCGATCTTGAGACTGGCGTCGGGTCTGCGATACCAGAGGTTCCTCCCCGCCGTGAGTCTCAGGGACCACTCCGCTCTCGAGAAGAAGTCGCCGCTCAAGGGCGAACCGTTCGAGGATGAGAACGGGTATGTGAACGACATATCCGAGAACGCGATGTCACCCCAGAGCAACGGATGCTCGGCCGGGCCGGCCACGAGCAGCTCTCCGATGTCGCCGTGGCCGCTGGCCGCCGCCCTCCCGACATCGCCCTGCTCCATCAACCCCGGAATGCTGACCTCGACACCTCGCTCGTCGGTCGTGACGGCCAGGATACCGACGTCCACGCCTCCGACCTCGAGGGGCTCGAGAAGCCTCCCGTCGATCAGCATACTCCTGCGGGAAGCGACCTCGATCCGTCGTCCATCGACGGCGGCGGTGACCCAACCCTCGGCGAGGACGCCGTCGACGATGGACGCTGAGACGACCACGTCGGTCAGCTCATCGAACACCCCTGTCCCCCGAACCCGGCTCGCCCGGGCATCCACGTCGCCGCGCACGAGCGAGAACGACTCGCGGTCGCCCACGAAGTGGAGCATCATCCGCCCGTCACCCGCCGCCTCATCGAGAACACCGGTCATCGCACCGATCAGAGCGATCGGATCGTCCTCGACCTCGAGCGTCAGTTCGCCCTCAGCGGGTCCGTCGGGATCGAAGACGGCCCCGAGCGGAGCGCGACCGGTGGCGCGGACCCGATACGATCCCACGCGGTCCAGGGTGAGCTGATCAAGCGAGATGTCCCCGCTTGCGCCCGTCGCCCTCGCCAGGAACCGGTCGAACGGTACCCCGAGAAACTCCCCGCTTTCGGACTCCACCCTGCAGTCGAACGTCGGGCTGTCGATGGTACCGTCCACGCCCATGGCGAGCGAGAACCCGGTGTCCTCGTCTCCGCCCATCAGCGGTCCCGGAATCCCGTTTCCGTGCAACGCAAGCGTCAGGGCCCCACCGAGTTCGACACTCCCCTCGGCCCTCAGAATCTCGATGCCGTCATGCTCGATCGCCGCTTCTCGAATGCTGAAGGCGCCGGCGGCGAGATCCGCGACCAGCACCGCATCCAGACCGCTCACGTCGCCTACGCTCGCGCGCGCCAGCTGCAGCTGCCCGGATCCCGCCAGATCGCCCACCGGCCCGCGCACGGACGCCGACATGAACGCGAGACCATCGAGCGATGCGGGAGCCGCCCCTCCGGTCACCAGGCGATATGCGCTCTTGGCGGGCGCCTCGGAGAGCACCGCGCTGGCGCGCACGCTCGGCGTCTCGCCCAGCGTGAGTGTCCCCGAGGCGTTCGCGAATCCCGCCGCCTCCAAGCGGTTCAGCGTCAGCGCCCCCGGCGACACCGAGAGTTCAGCCGCGAACGGCAGCTCGACGCCCCGCGCGGACGCGTCATCGGACTCGAGCATGAGCGCGAGCTCCGACCCGGACTCAGCGGACCGAACGCGACCGGTCACGCGGACCGTGGCCGCAGCCTCCTCCGCCGTCAAGCCGACGATGCCGTCGATATCGACCTCCGGCAGAGAGCCCGCGACGTGGATGGGGCCGTCCAGTTTCACGGGTAGGTATCGCCCGGCGGGACCCGCAACGAGCGCGTCGCCTCGCAGACCCGAGAGCAGGACATCTCCGTCGATCCGCTGATCTCCGTCGCCCAACTCGACCTCGCCCGAGAGCTCGTAGCCCATCTCGGAGGAGCTGAGCGTAACGTACGCCGTCTCATCGCGGACCAGAAGACCGCCCGCGCCGCTTCCGAGCGCGAGCTCTCCGTACCGAACGTCCTCGAACCCGACGAGAAGCTCGCCCGAGTGGCGCCCCCCGCGAGTCATGAGCACTATGTCGTTGAGACTCGCCCGCCCGGCGAGCTCCTCCGCCCAACCGAGAGCCGCCAGCTCAGCCAGGTCGATCGTCGAGACCTCGCCCCGCAGTTCGACGTACGCTTTGCCCGTCTCGTGATCCGTCGCCAGCGTCCCCTGCGCGCTGAGCGCGCCGCCGAGAAGCGCGGCGCCGGCGTGCTCGATCTCCACCGCCCCGCCGGAGTACCGCCCCGATGCCGCAACGTCGGTCACCGCAATCCCGGCGATGACGAGGTGCTCCGAGTCGATCGTGACCTCGGCGACGGGCTCGGAGATGCGTCCTGAAAGATCGGCCGTCAGCGAGAATCTGCCCTCCAGCGTCGGGAGGCCCTCGCGGCCGATCTCTCGCACGAATCGCGCCGGCACGCCGGTCGCCTCGAGCGTCATACCCCGCACGGCGCCGGTTCCGATCTCGAGGTCGCCGCCACGCAGCGAGAACTCGGCCCCGCGCCAGCGGCCGTTGATCCCTTCCAGGGCGACTCGGGTGTCTTCGTACACGAGCGCGCCCTCGACGGCGTCCACCGTGTCCGTACCGGCGATCTCGAAGGATGCCTCGCGGAGCTTCGCGTCGATGCGGAGAGCGACGTCCTCCCCCACGGCTGCACGGACGTGGAACCCGGCGGACACGGAGCCGTCGAGAACCGCAACCTCGTCGGGAAGCGGCAGATAGATGTCGGGCGAGATCTGTGCCTCCTCGAGCTGACCGAGGACCGACAGTCCGTCTTCATCAAGATGTACCTGAGCCGAGAGGTTCGATACACCGCCCGACAAGATCGCACCGCCGGCGCGTCCGTCGAGATCTCCCTCAGGAGTGCGTTCGAGTAGCATGTCGAGGTCACCGATCAGAAGGCAACGGCCGGAGGCATCGTCGAGGACGGTGACCGACCCCCCGCTGATGCCAAGATAGTCCGGCAGGCTTCGCATCAGCAGCTCGATGCCGTCGCTGCTCTCGCCCACCTCGGCACCGCCTCCGCCGTCATCGTCGGGAGACCCGCCAACCCGCAGAGTGATCGATGGATCCGTGAGGATCAGCGTGCTCAGACTGCTCCCGAGATCGAAGCCGTTCAGGGCGAACTCGCGATAGCTGACGCTTGCGCTGCCGGACGGCAGAACGATCGAGCTTCCGTTCTCGAACCGGATCCGAACATCGGTGAAACGCACCGACGCGGCGCCGACCACAAGGTCTCCGACCTCGATCGTGCCGTCGATGGACGGGACGAACCTCGAGAGGAGCTCGCTTCGAACCGCGGGACGACGGGTCGCGACGCGAAGCGCCACCAGCGTAGCCGGTATGATGCCAAGCAGGATGACGGCGAGGATGAGGACCCACCTGCGGTGTCGCATCGCTTCCTCTCTACCTCAACCGCGGTGTATGTGGCAGGAATGCACGAACACGCCCGCGGTCGCGTCTCAGCGACCGCACGACGTATGAGGATCTCGGCGGTGGCCTCGCCACCGCTTGGCAGATGCTCAGCAGCTGCCGTGATGCTGCAGTCGGCGACGATCGCAGGGCGACCGCTAGGCTGCAGCGGCCGCCGCCTTGCGGGCGGTCTTGAACGCCAGCTCGTCACCCTTGCGTTCAACGTTGATCGAACCGCCCTGGTCGAACCGCCCCTTGAGGATCTCCTCGGAGAGCGGGTCCTCCAGAAGCCGCTGGATCGCCCGGCGCACGGGCCGCGCTCCGAATGCCGGATCGAATCCCTGCTCGATGAGCAGGTCCTTCGCACCGGCGCTGATCTTGAGACTGATGTTCGCTTCCCTGAGGCGTTCCTCGACCTGCTGAAGCAGGATATCGATGATCAGTCGCATCTCATCGACGCCCAGGGAATGGAAGACGACGCTCGCGTCGACTCGGTTGAGGAACTCCGGATTGAACACCTGTCTGAGCTCCTCGGTCACCTTCCCCTTCATCTGCGCGTAGTCGCTGTCAGTGCTCTCGTCCTGCTGGAAGCCGATCCCGCCGCGCTTCGCGATGTCGCGCGCGCCGACGTTCGACGTCATGATGATGACCGTGTTGCGGAAATCGACGACCCGGCCGAAGCTGTCGGTGAGCTGTCCGTCCTCAAGCACCTGCAGGAGAATGTTGAACACATCCGGATGCGCCTTCTCGATCTCGTCGAACAGCACGACCGAGTACGGACGCCTTCTCACGCGCTCCGTGAGCTGCCCGCCCTCTTCGTAGCCGACGTAGCCCGGAGGGGCTCCCATCAGACGTGAGACGGCGAAGCGCTCCATATACTCGGACATGTCCAGCCGCACCAGCGCGTTGTCGTCCTCGAACATGAAAGAGGCCAGGGTGCGCGCCAGCTCGGTCTTCCCAACACCTGTCGGACCGAGGAAGATGAACGACCCGATCGGACGACGCGGATCCCTCAGCCCCGCACGGTTTCGGCGAATGGCCTTCGAGATCTGGGTCAGCGCCTCTTCCTGACCGACGACCCGCTTCCGGAGCTCGTCCTCCATCTGGAGCAGTTTCCTGCTTTCCTCCTGCGCCATCTTCGTGACCGGGATCCCGGTCATCCCCGCAACCACCTCGGCCACATCCTCCTCCGTGACCTTCGCCTTCTGCTCCTGCTTCGCGCTGACAAGTTCCTTCCGGGCCTTCTCAAGTTTCTCCTGGATTTCCCGTTCGTGATCCCTGAGCTTTGCCGCGCGCTCGAACTCCTGTGATTCACTCGCCGTGCGCTTCTCACATGAGACGCCGTCGAGACTCTGCTCGAGCTCGCGAATCTCCAGCGGTATGGCGTTGATCTCCAAACGCGCCCGGGCGCCGGCCTCATCGATCACGTCGATTGCCTTGTCCGGCAGGAAACGATCGGAGATGTAGCGGTCGGCGAGCTTCGCCGCGGCGATGATGGCTCCGTCGGTGATCTCCGCCTTGTGATGCTCTTCGTACCGGCACCTGAGTCCTTTGAGAATGTCGATGGTCTGCTCGACCGTTGGCGCATCGACGATGATCGGCTGGAACCTGCGCTCCAGCGCTCCGTCCTTCTCGATGTGCTTCCTGTACTCATCGAGCGTCGTAGCGCCGATGCACTGCAGCTCCCCGCGCGCCAAAGCGGGCTTGAGCATGTTCGCAGCGTCGATGGCGCCCTCAGCGCCGCCTGCTCCGACGATCGTGTGCAGCTCGTCGATAAAGATGATGACGTTGTCGCACTCACGGATCTCCGCGATGAGAGTCTTCAAACGCTCCTCGAACTGACCACGGTACTTCGTACCGGCGACCGTCGATGAGAGATCGAGCATGATGAGGCGCTTGTCCTTGAGCGTTGAAGGAACCTCGTTCGCGATGATCCGCTGCGCCAGCCCCTCGACGACGGCCGTCTTCCCGACACCTGGTTCGCCGATGAGCACCGGGTTGTTCTTCTTTCTCCGCGACAACACCTGGAGAACCCGCTCGATCTCATGCTGCCTGCCGATGACCGGGTCCAGATCTCCGCTGCGTGCCATCCTGGTCAGGTCTCGACCGTACTGGTCGAGCGTCGGGGTCTCGGACTCCGCAGACTCGGCGGCCGCCTCGACCGGTGTCTCCGCACCGCCACCGCCACCCAGAACACGCATCACGGTCTCCCTGGCGGTCCTGAGGTCCACATCAAGATCCCGGAGCGCCTTCGCCGCGACGCCCTCACCCTCGCGGATGAGCGCGAGCAGCAGGTGTTCGGTCCCGATGTACTGATGATGGAGTATCCTCGCCTCCTCGCGCGCCAGCTCGAGGACGGTCTTCGCCCGCGGTGTCCACTGCGTCTCCTTCATGGAGGCGCTGTAGCTTCCGCGCGCGACGTACTCCTCGACGTGTTCACGGACCGCGTCGAGGTCGATAGCGAGTTCCCGGAGCACCGTCGCCGCCACACCCTCGCCCTCTCGCACGATCCCAAGAAGGAGGTGCTCCGTGCCAAGATAGTCGTGGTGGAGACGCGCGGCTTCCTCCCGAGCGAAATAGAGCACGCGTCTGACCCTCGGCGTGAAATCCCTCTGTCTGTGCATGGTATCCTCCGCGTCGTCGTTGCGCCGCCGGCCGTCTACTGCGTGCGCTCCCGATTCCCAAGCTCGCGCCTGATGAGGTCCGCCCGCATCCGATCGCGCTCGTCGCTGCTCGGATTCTCCCCGTGAAAATATTTGAGGTGACCCGGCTGTGTCACGACGAGCAGTCTGTTCAGCGTCCCGAGATCGATGCCGCCGATGATGCCCCGGGCCACGCCAAGTCTCAGCGAGGAACAGAGCGACATGACCTCCTCCGACGACATCACCCTGGCGCTCGTGAGGATCCCGTGCGCACGCCAGATCTCGTCCTCGATCTTCCTGCCGGCCCGGGCGACGAGTTCCTCGCGCGCCTTGAGCTCGAGTTCGACGATCCGGCTGCTGACTCGTTCGACGGTGTACGCGATGTCCTCTTCAGACTGACCCAGCGTTGTCTGATTCGACACCTGGAAGAACCCGCCGAGCGCTGCGCTCCTCTCACCGTAGAAACCGCGAACTGAGAGTCCGAGCTTCGAAATGCCACTGAGCACTTGCGCAACTTCACCTAGCCTGGCAAGACCCACGAGGTGCACGAGCACCGAGACGCGGACCCCCGTACCGACATTCGTGGGACACGAGGTCAGATAGCCCCAGTTCTTCGAGAACGCATACTGCAAATTCCGCTCCACTTCGACGTCGATCCGCGAGACGAGGCGCCACGCGTCGAGAGGCTGAAGTCCGCTCCGGAGACTCTGGAGTCTGAGATGGTCCTCCTCGTTGACCATCGCGCTGACAACCTCATTCTCACCGATGACGACGGACCGTCCTTCCGCGCGAACGCCGAAGGTCGGACTCGCGAGGTGACGCTCGACGAGAATCTGGCGGACGGGCGGCCCCGCTTCATCCATCCGGACGACGAGCGCGTTCGTGAGATAGTTGCTCTTTGATGCGGAGGTCAGGACCTTCTCCTCGACCGCCGCGAGGTCATCGACACCCGCCATCGCCGGGAACGGATGACCCGACAGATTCCGAGCAACGCGCACGCGTGTTGAGAGAACGACGTCGGAGCGAGGGCCGCTCGCGTCAAGCCAGCTCGAGGGCTCCCCGACCATCGTCTCAAACGTCCACATTCGCGCCTCCCGCGTCGCTCTCCACCGGAGTGCGGTCCTCGGTGTCTCCCACCTCGACCTCGGTCTCCAGGCGTCGGATCTCATCCCTCAGTTCGGCGGCACGCTCGTACTCCTCGGCGCGGACGGCTCGCTCGAGCTCGAGCTGCAGGGCTCTGGCGCGACGGCCGGTCTCGATGTCCCGCGGCGCCTTGGAGGGAATGGTGCCTGTGTGCACCGTGCTGCCGTGAACGCGCCGGAGCAACGGCTTGAGCTCGGAGCCGAAGGCCTCGTAGCAGGAGGCGCATCCGAGCTTCCCGGTACGCCGGAACTCGCCGCGGGTCAGACCGCACTCAGGACAGACCCGACCGTCTTCCGTCCGCTCCTCACCCACACGCATCTCGTCGAGAAGCCCCATCAGCATATCGACCAGCGGCCCGGCGAACGGCGAGAGCGAGAGAGCCATTCCTCGGGTGTTCGCGCAGTCATCACACAGATGGAGGTCACGAAGCTCACCATCCACCATCTCGACGTACCTGATGTTCGCGGGGCTCCCGCAGTCGTCGCAGCGCATAGTCGCTATCCTGTACCTGCCGCGCCCGGCTCAACAGCCCGTCCTTCACGAAGCGTCACCACACGGTCTGCTCGTTCGTAGAGCTCGGGGTTGTGCGTAACGATGACGAACGTCTGTCCGAGCGACTCCCTGAGTTCCCATATGAGATCATGGAGGTCGCGCGCGCTTGCCCGGTCGAGGTTCCCCGACGGCTCGTCGGCCATGATGACGGAGGGGCCGTTGACAAGTGCCCGCGCTACCGCGACCCGCTGCTCTTCTCCGCCGGAGAGTTCCCCCGGTCTGTGCGTCGCTCGATCGGCGAGACCGACGCGGTCGAGCATCGCGCGCGCGGAGCGGGCCGCGTCCTGACCGGATGCTCCCGCTATGAGACACGGCATCATGACGTTCTCGAGCGCCGTGAGCTCGCGCAGGAGATGATGAAACTGAAAGACGAAGCCGACGGTTCGGTTTCGAAACGCCGCCATCTCCTCATCCGGAAGCGCAAAGACGTCCGTCCGGTCGATCGTGACGCGTCCCTCCGTCGGACGGTCCAGCGTTCCCATGATGTGAAGCAGCGTGCTCTTCCCGACTCCCGACGGCCCGATGATCGCGAGGATCTCACTCCGGGTAATCTCGAGATCGACGCCGCGGAGTACATCGAGAGTCGTCGGACCCGTCGTGAAGGTCTTCGTCACACCCTCGACACGAAGCATGCCGGCGACCTTCCGTCCACCGGCTGTGGTCCCTCTCCGGTCTGTGCTACTCATTGCGAATGGCCTCCACCGGGTCGAGCTTCGACGCCTTCCACGATGGGTAGAGAGCCGCCACGAAGCTGATGGCGATCGCAGCGAGGGCCACGAGAACGAAGTCGCTCAAGCGCATCAGCACGGGCAGGGTCTCGATCGGATAGACGTCGCCGGGGAGCGATATGAATTGGTACCGGTCCAGCAGCGTAGCCAGGACGTATCCGCCGACGCTGCCGATGATCGTACCGGCGACACCGCTGACGAGTCCCTCCGCGACGAAGATGCGCATGATCGACCTGGCGGTCGCCCCCATCGACTTCATCACGCCGATGTCCTTGGTCTTCTCCATGACGACCATGATCAGTGTGCTGGCGATGTTGAACGCTGCGACCATGATGATGAGCGAGAGGATCCAGAACATGACCCGTTTCTCGGTCTTCATCCACGTGAAGAGGTTGCGGTTGAGCTGGATCCAGTTGTTCGCCCGGTACGGGAACCCGCCGACGCGATCAACGATCGCGGCGGCGATCTCGGGAGCCTTGTAGGGGTCCTCGACTCGCACCTCGATGCCGGTGACTCCGTCGCCGAGGCCGAAAAGGGAGCGCGCATCGTCGAGGTCGATGTAGACGAGCTGCTGATCGTACTCGTACATCCCGGAACTGTAGAGGCCGACGACCTCGAATCCTGCGACCGACGGCATCAGACCCATCGGTGTCATGACGTAGTCGAACGGAGATGTCACCGCCACGGTGTCCCCGACCTGCGCCCGCAGCCGCAGCGCAAGCTCGTCGCCGAGGACCATCTTCGGTGTCTCGCCGGGCTCCGAGGCCAGGGTCTCGATCCTCGGCGTAATGCTCTCGAGGACGTCGGTCACCCGCCCCTCCTGCACGAGGTCGGTCCCCCTGATGACACCGCCGTCGGACCGCTCATTTCCCCTGAGAACGCCCTTCGCATACGTGAAGGGCGCCGCGGCCACAACGCCGGGGACCGTCTCGACGGTCTCGGTGAGCGTCTGGTAGTCGGTCACCGGTTCAGCGCCGTACTTGAGCAGGATGACGTGCGCGTTGATGCCGATGATCCGGCGATGGATCTCCTCCTCGAACCCGTTCATCACGGCGAGCACGACCGTCAGCGCCATCACGCCGACCGCCACACCCACGATCGAGATGATCGAGATGATCGAGATGAACCTCGTCTTCCGTTTCGCCCTCAGATAGCGCCAGGCGACGAACCATTCAAATGACACTGCTACTCCTTGAGCTCCGGCCGCATCGACGGGAACAGAATGACGTCCCGGATCCCGGGCGCACCCGTGAAGAGCATCACCATTCGGTCGATCCCAAGTCCGAGACCTCCGGTCGGCGGCATGCCGTGCATGAGAGCCGTCACGAAGTCCTCGTCCATTCCGTGCGCCTCCGGGTCACCCTCCGCCCGCTTTTCGACCTGCGCCTCGAAACGGCGAAGCTGCTCGTCCGGGTCGTTGAGTTCACTGAACGAGTTGCCGAGCTCGAGCCCGGCCACGAACACCTCGAAGCGCTCGACGATCTCCGGATCGTCCGGCGTCTGCTTCGCCAGCGGCGAGATCTCCCTCGGGTAGTCGACGAGGAACGTTGGTTCCATCAGATTCGGTTCAACGAGCTGATCGAGGATCTTCTCAACGGTCTCACCGAAGCCGGCGCCCGCCTCGATATCGACCCCCCTGGACCGGGCCGCCTCGAGGAGCGCGGCGGGGTCGCGGATCGCGTCGTCTCCCACGGCGTCCGCCACGGCGTCCATGACACGCAGCCGCGTCCACGGACGCTTCAGGTCGATCGTACGTTCGCCGTACTCGAACGTCGTTGCGCCGTGGAGTCTCAGCGCGATGCTCTCGAAGAGGGCCTCCGTGAGCTCCATCATATCGGTGTAGTCGGCGTAGGCCTCATACAGTTCGAGCTGGGTGAACTCCGGGCTGTGCGTCCGGTCCATTCCCTCGTTCCGGAAGTCCTTGCCGATCTCGAAGACTCGCTCGAACCCGCCGACGATGAGCCGTTTGAGATAGAGTTCATCGGCGATCCGCAGATAGAGTGTCAGATCGAGCGCGTGATGATGCGTCTCGAACGGCTCTGCGAACGCCCCGCCGTAGATCGGTTGGAGCACGGGGGTCTCGACCTCCATGTAGCCGCGCTGTTCGAGGAACTCGCGCGTCGTGCTCAGCACGACGCTCCTGCCCGCGAAGACCTGTCGGACCTCCTCGTTGGCGATGAGATCCAGATACCGCTGGCGGTAGCGCTGTTCCTTGTCCCTGAGCCCGTGGAACTTCTCGGGGAGCGGGAGCAGCGCCTTCGCCAGAAGCGTGACCTCGGCGGCCTTGACGCTCACCTCACCGGCCCGTGTGCGGAACACCTCCCCCTTCACCCCGACGATGTCACCGACGTCAAGGAGCCTCCACGCCGCGAACGCCTCCTCGCCGATCTCATCCTTGCGCACGTAGATCTGGATCCGGCCGCTCCCGTCGCGAAGATCGGCGAATCCCGCCTTCCCGTGTCCGCGGATCGCGGTCAGCCGACCGGCGATGACCACCTCCGTTTCCTCGAGCCTCTCGAAGCCCTCGTGGATCTGCTCCGCAATGTGCGTGCGGTCGAACCGTCTCGGGTACGGCTCGATGCCCAACGCACGAAGCTCCTCGAGGTTCTGGCGCATCTGTGCGCCCTGGACTGTCTCCTCGGGCCTCTCCACTCGTCCTCCCTCCAGACCGCCCTGCGGACCGGTCTGAGTGCTTCCTCACGTTGTACAATCCCAGATTCACTTATAGCACCCGGCTGCTGGCTGCGCCAGCACCTTGGCAGTTCCCGCTGCGTGGGAACTGAGCCCGGTTCGGCCACACCATCGCACTCTATGCGGTAGATTTCAAGTAGGCCTCGATGAACGGGTCGAGCGCCCCATCGAGCACGCCGGACACATCCGACGTCTCCACGCCCGTCCGGTTGTCCTTGACGAGCTGATAGGGGTGGACGACGTACGATCGGATCTGGCTCCCCCACGCGATCTCGAGCTTCGCGTCCTCGGCCTCCTTCTGCTTCTTCCGCTGCTCCTCTTCGTGGAGCGCGTAGATCCTGGCTTTGAGGATCTTCATCGCGTTCTCTCGATTCCGAAACTGGGAGCGCTCGCTTTGACACGAGACGACGATCCCGGTCGGCTCGTGCGTCAGCCGGACGGCCGTGGAGCTCTTGTTGACATGCTGGCCGCCGGGTCCGCTGGCGCGGAAGACGTCCATGCGAACGTCCGAGTCACTGATCTCGAGCTCGATCGAGTCATCGATCTCCGGATACGCGGCCATCGAGGCGAACGACGTGTGCCGCCGGTGAGCAGCATCGAACGGCGAGAGCCGGACGAGCCGATGGACGCCGATCTCCGCCCGGAGATACCCGTACGCGTACGGCCCTCGGACGATGGCCGTTCCGCTCTTGATACCGGCCTCGTCGGCGGTCTGAACATCGATCGTCTCAACTTCAAAACCGCGCCGCTCGGCCCACGCCGTGTACATGCGGAAGAGCATACCGGCCCAATCCTGCGAGTCGGCGCCGCCGGCGCCGGGATGAACGGAGACGATCGCGTTCCGCTCGTCGTCCTTGCCGGAGAGCATCTTTCTGAGCTCGAGGTCACGGAGCTCCGCTTCGAGCCGCCCGAGTTCCGACTCCGCCTCGGTCGCGGCCTCGCCCCCCTCCTCCTCCGCCATCTCCACGAGAACTCTCGTCTCGTCGAGCTGTTCGCCGACTCCCTCGATCGGCCCGATCCACGCTTTGAGTCCCGCTATCTTCCCGGTGATCTGACGGGCGTTGTCCGGGTTGTCCCAGAAGTCAGGCCGCGCCGTCAGTGCCTCGAGTCGCTCGCGCTCCTCGCGCTTCGCGGGAAGGTCAAAGATACACCGCGAGTTCGTCGAGGCGTGTCTGCATCCTCTCGAGCTCCTTCAGCATCTCGCTGGCCATCGGTTCTCGCCTTTCGTTTCAGTTCCCGGTGTCCGTCCCGCGCTCGCTCTCACCGAACAGACGCAGTGCCAGATTGTCTGCCCGGCGACGGAGGTCATCAAGTGTTCCGCTGTTGTCGATGACGATGTCGCCGCGCCGCGTCAGTTCCTCCGGAGGCAGCTGCGCCGCCATGCGCTCGCGCGCGCGCTCCTCGGTCAGCCCGCTCGCCACGAGCCTCTCGACCCGAACATCGATCGGAGCATCGACAACGACGATGGTGTCGAAGAGATCGAGGATGTCCCACTCCGCAAGCAGCGCCGCGTCGACCACGAGCACGCCGCCCGTCACCCCGGACGCCCGCTCCGCGTCCTCGACGAGCTCGATGAGCCGCGCCACGAGCGGCGGATGCGCCATCGCGTTGAGCCGGGCCAGCCGCTCTTCCGATGCGAACGCGATGCGTCCGAGCGCCGCCCGGTCCAGTGCGCCGTCGTCCCGGAGCACGTCCTCCCCGAACTCCTCCGCGAGCTCGGCCAGAAGCGGGCTTCCCGGCTCCACGAGTGTTCTGGCGACGGCGTCGGCGTCGATCACCACTGCGCCGCGCTCCGCGAGCACACGCGAGACCGTGCTCTTGCCCGACGCGATCCCGCCTGTCAGACCGACCCTGTACACATCATCCTCCCGGGGCGCGCCGCCCGTCCGCGGCCCTCCGCCTGCCATCTCGTGCTAGTGGACGTCGAACCAGCTTCGACCCTGCGCGACATTGACGGAGATCGGAACCGACAGGTCGAATCCCACCGGCGACTCCATCTCATCGCGGACGGCCGCCTCCGCATCATCCGAGGCCGACGCATCGACCTCGAGAACGAGTTCGTCGTGGACCTGGAGGATCATCCGGGCAGGGATGCCGTCACGTTCGAGACGCCCGGCCAGACCGATCATCGCGACCTTGATGAGATCGGCCGCGCTCCCCTGGATCGGCGTGTTCACAGCCGTACGCTCCGCCATGCTCCGGATGCGACCGTTGTCGGACTCGATGCCGCTGATCTGACGCCGGCGCCCGAGGAGCGTTGCAACGTATCCCGTCTCAGCCGCCTCGGCGATCGTGCGATCGGTGTACTGGCGCACGCCCGGATACTGCTCGAAGTAGCGGTCGATGAACTCCGCCGCCTCGTCGTGGCTGATCCCGAGCTGCTTGCCCAGACCGAACGGGCTCATGCCGTACATGATCCCGAAGTTGACGGTCTTCGCCCAGTCGCGCTCGGACGCGCTCACATCATCCTCCGTCTTGCCGAAGATCAACGCGGCCGTCGCACGGTGGAAGTCCTTTCCCTGCTCGAACGCCTCGCGCAGGTTCGCATCTCCCGACAGGTGCGCCATGATGCGCAGTTCGATCTGCGAGTAATCCGCAGAGACGAGCAGCTTGCCGTCACCGGCGATGAACGCTTTGCGTATCTCGCGGCCGAGCTCCGTCCGCGTCGGGATGTTCTGGAGGTTCGGGTTGCTGCTCGACAATCTCCCGGTGGCCGCCACGGCCTGGTTGAACGATGTGTGGACACGCCCGGTCGTCGCGTTGACAAGCCGCGGCAGCGCGTCGAGGTAACCGGACTTGAGCTTCATCAGCTGCCGATACTCGAGGATGAGTGCGACCACCTCGTGATCGTGCTGAAGTCTCGAGAGCACGGAGTTGTCCGTCGAGTACCCGGTCTTCGTCCGCCGTCCTCTTCTCAGCCCCAGACGCTCGAAGAGCACCTCGCTGACCTGCTTCGGCGAATCGATGTTGAACTCGAGACCGGCGAGGTCCCAGACCTTTCGCTGAACCGCGCCGATCTCGGCGCCGAACTCACCCGCGAGGCGATCGAGCATGGCGGTGTCGAGCGCGACGCCTGCAAGCTCCATGCGCGCCAGCACCGGGATCAGCGGGAGCTCGACCTCGCGCATGAGCTCGCAGAGCCCGTTCTCCTCGATCTCGGGCGCGAGCACCTGCGTGAGCGCGAACGCGACCTCAGCGTCCTCGCACGAGTAGTCGCGTGCTGCCTCGATCTCGACCTCGGCGAACGACAGCTGCTCGCTGCCCTTCCCGATGAGCTCTTCGATCGGCGTCACCGCGCGTCCGAGATGCTCCAGTGCGAGCGCGGCGATGTTGTGCTGGCGTCTGCCGGGCTCGAGCAGGTACGACGCGATCATCGTATCGAAGCCGATCCCGGCGAGTCCGACATCGTGGACCGCGAGCACCTCGAGGTCGTACTTGAGATTCTGCCCGAACTTGGGCACGGTCTCATCCTCGAGCACGGGACGAAGCCGCTCCAGCGCCTTGCCGCAATCGAGCCGTCCCCTCCCCCCTCCGATCGGGATGTAGCAGGCGGTCTCAGCCACCCAGGAGAGCGCAACCCCGACGATGGCGGCGTCGACCGGTTCGAGTGACGTGGTCTCGAGGTCGACCGCGAACCCGCCGGACGCCTTGAGCTTCCGCACGACGGCGTCGAGGCCCTTGAGCGTCGTGACAAGCCGGTAGTCCAGTCCGTCGATGCAGGCCTCGGGCGCGGGAAGACGCCTCATGAGCGAAGGGAGCTCGAGGTCGGAGAAGAGCTCCGTGATGCGCTCGATATCGACAGGCCCGGAGGTGAACTCCTCGAGCATCCCGGGAACGGGCGCGTCGCGACAGATCGTGACGAGTTCGAGACTCTCACGCGCCTGCCCGGCGAATTCGGTGAGGTTCTCCTTCCGCTTCTTCCCGCTGATCCTGTCGACGCTCCCAAGCACCGTCTCGAGGTCGCCGAACTCGTTGACCAGCGCCGTCGCCGTCTTCTTCCCGATACCGGGAACGCCTGGCACGTTGTCCGACGAATCGCCCATGAGACCAAGGACGTCGATGACGCGCGACGGTTCAACACCGAAGACCTCCTCGACCCCGGCCGGGTCGTACTCGACACGCTTCCACGGATCGAAGAGCGTCACATCGTCCTCCACGAGCTGGTAGAAGTCCTTGTCGCTCGAGACGATCACGACGCGACAGCCGGCCTTCTTTGCGCGCTCGGCGAGCGTGCCGATGACATCGTCGGCCTCGTAGCCCGGCAGTTCGACTCTCGAGAGCCCGAGCGCATCGACGACCTCGTGGATGAGCGGGATCTGGTCGATCATCTCATCCGGTGCCGCATCCCGGGTCGCCTTGTAGTCCTCGCGTGCCTCGTGCCGGAAGGTGGGTTCGGGCGTATCGAACGCGACCACGGTGTAGGCCGGGTCGAACCGCTCGCTCAGATCGAGCAGCTTGTCGGCCACGCCGAACACGGTGCCCGTGTCCACCCCCTTCGAATTCACGAGAGGGTTGCGGATGAAGGCGTAGTACGACCTGAAGATCAGAGCGGTCCCGTCAACAAGGCAGATGAGGGGAGCGCTCCGTCCTTTGACGGACCCTGGGGTCATGAGTAGAGGCTCTTCTCCGAGATGTAGGATCGCACCGTCTCCGGTACGAGGTACCGGATGGAGCGACCTTCGCGGGCGCGGTCGCGGATATTCGTGCTCGATATCCCGAGGAGCGGCATGTCGAGAAATCGAGCGTTGTCTCTGATGGCCGCATCGACCGTCTCGTCGTGCGAGCCGGGGCGCCTCGCCACGACGAGCTCGACCTCACTGAGGAGCCGCTCCGGGTCCTTCCACGTGCGGAACTGCACAAGACTGTCGCCGCCGATGATGAGCGACACGGGCTCACCCTCGCCGAGCTCAGCCCGGATCGCGCGGACGGTCTCGATGGTGTAGGACGCGCCTTCGCGCCGCGCTTCAATATCCGTAACGTCCAGCCGGGGATTGTCGGTGACCGCGAGACGCACCATCGCAAGACGGTCCGCGAAGGGGCTCAGGTCACTCACGTCCTTGTGAGGCGGTCGCGGCGCGGGAACGAACAGCACTCTGTCGAGGGCGCACTGCTCCAGCGCCTCCTCGGCCATGAAGAGGTGGGCAACGTGGATTGGATCGAACGTGCCTCCGATCAGTCCAGTGGACACGTGGTGCCCTCCCTGTCAAGACCGGCCGCGGCGCAGGGCGGCCCGGCCACCCCTCCGAATCGGCTAGCCCTGCTCTGGAGTGGCTGCCACGGCGAGCTCGGCCGCTGCCTCGACAGCCTCCTCGGAGCCCGGGTGGGCATCCTGAAGACGCCCGAGCGCTTCCGTCGCCCCGGCAAGGTCGTCGGATGCGAGATACGACTGCACGATCCCCAGAAGAGCCTTCGCGGCGGCCGGTGTGTCGGAGTAGTCGGCGACAACGGCCTCGTAGTAGACGCGGGCTGCGGACGGGTTGCCAAGCGTCATGTAGAGCTCGGCCGACGAGAGCTCCTTCTCGGCGAGACGGCCGCGCAGCTCCACGACGTGACGCCGCGCGTCGCCGGTGAACTCGCTGTCCGGATAGCGAGCCAGGAATCGATTGAACTGGTCGATCGCGTTGAGCGTCTTGGCCTGATCCAGAGCCGCGGGACGCGACTGGGCCAGATAGACCAGTCCGAGCTTGTACTCGGCATCGGCAACGAGCGGCGACCTCGAGTAGTCCACCATCAGTCGGAGATACTCAGCCTCGGCCAGAGCGTAGTCGCCAACCTCGCGATAGGCGTCCGCCAGTCCTACCAGGGCGTCGTCCGCGAGATCGTCCAGCGGCCACTCGTTCGTGATGCGCTTGAACGCCTCGATGGCCACCATGTAGTCGCCGCCCTCCGCAGCGTCCACGCCGACGTCGTAGACCTCCGTGACCGGAGCCTCACCGAACTCTGGGATCGGGGAGCAACCGACGATCACGGCCAACATACACGCGGCAGCGACCCGCGAGAGATCTCTCCTCAGAAATTGCATCATGTTCTCCCACCATCCCAGGCTACTCAGAGGACTTGCTCGTATAGAACAGGTAGATCAGGCCGCCGACGATGCCGGCCACGACGACGGGCTCGACGACCTTATCCCAGCCGCCGGCTTCGATCTGCGGATCGGTGAAACCCTGACCCGGTGTGCTGAGGTCGGCAACGCGCGACCCCGGAACGATATCGCGCCGCTCTCGGTTCTCGCTGCCGGCCCACACGATCGACCTGTCTCCGTCAAGGAGCTGGAAATGGATGTCGGAGGCCGACCGACGCTCCACCTTCCTCGAACCGACGAGCCACTCGCGCCACGCCCGCGGATAGGTTACATCACACGAGACGATCCGGTACGCGATCTCGAAACTGCCGTCGGCAGAACGCCCGCCCGGCACGCCGTCACCGCCGGCCATCGCGCCGCCCGGCATAGAGCCCGTCTTCACGGTGTGACCGAGTTCCGTGAGCTCCTCGAGGAAGATCGACTGCACGAGCCAGTTGGCGTCGTGCGACTCGACCTGACGAATGTAGACCTCGGTTCCCTCAGGCAGTCTCATCTTCGCGAACGCCTCACGGCCCAGTTCGCGGACGAGTTCACCGAGCATGGTGATGTTCGAGACGGGAACCGCGACCTCGCGCAGCCCGGCTCCTCCGCCGTCGACGATCTGTGCCTGAGGCGCGGGCGCCGGAACGGCGCCTCCGAACCCCGCCGAGAGCGCAAGCCAATGCGTCCCACCGAGATCCGATGGACGGTATGCGTAGTCGAGCGCCCACCGCTCATCCCAATTGAAGCCCACGCCACCCGTGACCGGTGAGAGGGCCGAATCACCCTCGAGGATCGCGCCGGCGCGAAGAGCCACGTATTTCACGGGCGAGTACTCCACGCCCACACGGGTCGCGGCCTGCAGGTCGCTGACCTTCTCGACATCGAGCGCCAACAGCAGATGGTCGAACCGGTACGAACCGCCCGCGACCAGCGTCGCGGGGAGCGGGTCACTCTCATCGACGTAGCTCATCCCCGACCCGAGGTTCCGCACCGAGGCGCCGAGCGCGGCCGAGTCGCTCAGGCGATAGGTCACACCGAGATCCACGGCGAACGCCGATGCACTCTCGTCACCGAGAGAACTTGACAGGAATTTGAGTCCCGCTCCGACGTCCAGATTCGGCCGCATCCTGCGCGCGTACGCCGCTGCGCCCGAGAAATCGCTCGCCTCGAACGAGCCGTCCCCGGTGTTATCCCAGCTGATCCCGCCCTGTTCGAGCGCGAGCCCGACGTACGAAGAACCGAGCGGCGACACGAATGTCGCGTACTGGTAGGCAGCGTCGTCCAGCCACGAGACGTGTGAGATCGACGCGCTCCGCGACGTCATTCCGGCAAGCCCGGCGGGATTCCAGTAGAGAGACGAACCGTCATTGACGACCGAGACGGACGCGCCACCCATCCCCATAGCCCTCGCACCCATGCCGATGCCGAGGAACTGAGTTCCGGACGTACCCTGCGCCGCCGTGACGACGGGACAGAGGCAGACGGCAAGCGCGATCAGGCTGATGAACCTCTTTGACATCATGAAACGACCTCCCGCCCTCGCCTACTTGACGACGGCCACCTTGCGTACCGCGTCACCCTCGTCGGTCTCGATCCGAACGAGGTAGACGCCGCTCGCGACGTAGTCTCCATCTTCGTTCGATCCGTCCCAGGTCACCGACGATGCGCTCTCGCGTTCGAGACTCCTCACCAGAGCCCCGCTGAGCGAGTACAGCTCGACCGAGACCGGGCCCACATACTGCCCGAAATCGATCTCGAGAGCCTCTCCCTCCGTCGGGTCGAACCAGTTCCTGTCCAGCGCGAGCCCCGAGGGCCCGCTCGTGTTCACGGCAAGGCTCACCGAAACCGATGCGTCGGTCTCCGAGCGGTCGAAGGCGTCGGTTGCCGTGATCTCGATGTCGGCGCTCGATACGGGCGCGACCGCCTGCGACGAGATCGGGTAGGTCACCGTGTACGTGCCGCCCGATCCACCGGTGACGCTCACGTCGCCGGCATCGAAATAGCTGTCGACCTCACTGAAGTCGGCATCGATGTCGTATCCGGCGTCGTCCCACTCCGTGCTGATCGTGATCGTCTCGCCGGGGTAGTAGATGCCGTCATCGTCGTCGACGTCGCTGTCGACGTGCATCGGTCCGGCCACATCGAATATGAGATCGAACTGCGGAACCGGGGTGCCGTTCCCGTTGTAGTGTCCCTCGCCGTCGGCAGTCACGACATTGTCGTGCGCGCGGTAGTAGACGACGTGCGATTCGTCAAGCGTGTCGGGTACGCAGGTCGTGCAGTCGATCGAGTACTCCCAGCGGACGGTATCGTCTCCCGAGAACGCAACATCGATCCAGTCGTCCTGATCGAACGAGATTTCCACCGAACTGATGCCGGACCGGTCATACGCCCACCCGGCGATGACGGCGTTCGTGGCGTCCACGCGGAACTCGTCGAGGGTGTCAGGGTAGTCGATACCGACCGTCGGCGGGTCGCGGTCCAAGTCCAGTATGAGCGCCGCCTCCGCCGTGTTCCCGGCGGCGTCGAGAGTCTGCACGTGGACCCGATAGGAACCGTCGGCGCAGGCCGCCGACGCGTCGTCAATACCATCCCACCACACGGAGATCGATTCCTCGGCGGCCCCGGCGTAGAGAGCACGCACGGGCAGTTCGTCCGTGTCGAGGATGTCGATGGTCGCGGTTCCCGTCGCCGAACCGTCCGTTGTTCGGACCTTCAGCAGTGTGCTGTCGGCGATCCCGTCGCCATCCGGTGTGAAGAGGTTCGGAACGGCGGAGAGCCCCGAGATATCGATCGGTTCCGTGTCGACGGTCACCGTGACGCTCGACTCCTCCCAGTCCTCTCCGACCGGGTGCGCGCGCACGACGACGGTGTAGTCGCCGTCGGGCACCGACCGGCTATCGGCCTGGCCGTCCCACCAGTGCACGTGGGCTCCGGAATCGGCCCAGTCGGCCCAGAGTTGGATGACCTCAGACATAGTGGAATCAACCACGGTGACCTCGACGTCGGAGTACGTCGACAGATCGTAGCGGATGGCGGTCCGATCGTAGGTGCCGTCCCCATTCGGTGAGAACGGGCTCGGCACGGCGCCAAGCCCCGACAGAGCTGCCGCCGGCGCGGCCGCCGGCATGAGAACCGTCGCGCACGCGACGGCTGCGAGAAGGGTGATCGAGATGCTCCTGAGCATGAGCCCTCCGGTGTGTGCAGAGACTGGACCGCCCCCGCAAGGGGCCGTTCCGCAAGAGGATACATCGTCTTTGGCCCCACATGTCAAGCGGAAAGGGCCGCTAGAAGTGCAGAAGCGCGGAGATGAGATGTCGCGGTCCGGCGGCCTCGCTGAGCAGGACGGTGTAGTTGAGCACGAAGCCGTCACTTCGGAGCGCCTCTCCCCTGTGAAAACACCCGATCATAGGAATGGCGCCGACGCCCAGTGATAGGACGGTGGACTCCCCGCCTTCTTCACGGAACGCCCCTGCTCGGACCGCCGCGCGGCCCCAGAGATTCCACTCGACCCCGGCTCGGGGTTCGAGGGACGTATCGGAGTGCAGCTCGGCCATGTCCCTGAGGTCGAATGTGAGCAGCACCGACCGGAGCGGGCGGAATGAGATCCCGGCGTTCATGGTGCGCGGCGCCAGTCCCTCCAGCCCGCGGCGATAGTCCCGGAAGCCGTGTGATACATCGAAGTACGTCAAGCCGACCGCAACGATGTCGTTGGGGCGAAGCATCGCCCCATAGATCCGTCCGCTGCCGTACCGGCGCTCGCCCGATTCTCTGACGCCGGCATAGACCATCTGACTGATGCCGATCGAGACCGTCGGCGCCAGCTTGAACGCCACGGCCACGCCGCTGTAGTGCGCCTCGAGAAGGTAGGCCGGGTCCGCCAGCCCCTGTGACTCGACCAGACCGTACGGGTCCAGCTGCTCTTCGAGCATGAGCGCACCGATGGCGAGCTGGCCGCGTCTGAGGGTGACCGACTTCACGAGCCCCCCGACCGCGAACACGAGTTTCTCCCCGCCGGGCAGATCGCGGAACGGGTCGGTGTGGACACCGGTCAGAAGTCCGGTCTCCCGGATGATCGCAGGGCCGCCAAGGACGTTCGCGTGGATCCGCACGTTCCAGTCGCGCCTGCACCGGGGAGGCGACAGACCCGCCGGGTTCCACGCCACGGCCGCCAGCTCGTCCTCCACGGCGACGAACGCGCCACCCATGCCGAGTGGCCTGACGGCCACCGTGCTGACGCTTCCGACGGCACCTGCGACGTGAGGCGTCAGAGCGGCCCACAGCAGACCCGCTGCGAGCATCAGACCGAGCCCCCGGCCGCGCCCACCTGGGGTGCGGGATATCCGATTCATGGTGCGCAGTATAGCACCTCGGCCGCAGCGGTACCAATGGCTCCGCCCCGGCGCATCGGCTTTGACGTTGACAGGCGCCGGTCCCCTTGCTACCGTTCCAGTTGTCGAACATCGTCCCCGATACCTCAGTGAAAGGTGGATACTATGAGCCGCTGGACTGGTTTGTCGATGGTGGTTCTCCTGGTGATGGTGAGCGGCTCGGCCCTCGCCGTGGGTCCGGGCGGCACGCCCGGTTCGATCCCATCCACGGGCAGTGGACGCCTCCTCACCAACACGGGCTTCTCCGGGACCAGCGAGACGGCGATCGACGGCATGGTCATGGACGTCGATGGCCAGCCGCTCAACGCGGTGACTGTGAAACTGTATGTCGGCGGCCTCCTGCTCGCCGAAACCGCGACCGCGCCGGACGGCAGCTATGAGTTCGTGGAGCTGCTCGACTACAGTAAGGACGCAACGGTCGACCTCTGGTTCGTGCCGTCCGACCCGACGCTTGTCATGGAGAACGTCCTCCTCAAGGAGAGCAGTGGCGCGCTGGCCCGACAGCTCTACAGCGCGTGCACACAGCGGGTGAGACTCGACCCGCTCATGTACGTACCCGTCAGACTGTACACGCTGCAGGACAGGACCCGTTCGCTGCGGGAGCGCGGCTGCGTACAGTAGCACGGCGGTACTGAACGAGGCAGAGAGGCGATATCATCAAGAGCGGGCCCGTCCATCGATCGGACGGGCCCGCTCCTCGTTCCCACGCCGTGTCTCGGGCGGACCGTGCTTTGGGCGGCCCGCACCGAACACCTCCACGCGCATCGCCCTCGCCACGGCGCCGTCCCTACAGCGAGTGGATGGCCATCCCGTGAGCTGCCTCGGCAGCCTCCATAACCGACTCACCGAGCGTGGGATGCGCATGGATGACCGCAGCGATATCGTCGATGGTGAGGCGCGCCGTCACCGCCACACCGATCTCGTGCATGAGGTCGCTCGCGTGCGGTCCCACGACCACGCCGCCGAGCACGACTCCCGACCCCTTCTCCGCGAAGAGCTTGACGAAGCCTGTCGCGTCACCCCCGGCGAGCGCCTTCCCGGAGGCGGCGAAGGGGAATCGCCCGATGTCGAGTTCGATGCCACTCTCACCCGCGTCGGCCTCCGTGACGCCGACGCTGGCGATCTCGGGTCTCGTGAAGGTGCACCTGGGCACAGCGCGGTAGTCCATCCTGGCCTCTCCACCAGCGGCAACGGTGGCGGCCACGATCCCCTCGCGGGACGCGACGTGAGCGAGCAGCCAGCCGCCGACGAGGTCGCCGATGGCGTAGACGCCGTCCACGCTCGTCTCCATCCGGTCATTGACGCGGACCGCCCCGTCGACGGTCTCGATCCCACGCGCCGCGATCCACGGAGCACCGACGGCCGGCCTCCGTCCTATGGCGAGCAGCGCGATCTCGGCCTCTACCGTCTCGTCGCTCGCGAGCGATGCGCGGACGGCATCCCCGACGATCTCAAGCGCCTCGACGCGGGCGTTCGTCCGGACCTTCACGCCGGAGCGTTTGAACGCCGACTTGAGCAGCCGGACCGCGGAGACGTCCTCACCGGGCAGAATCTCCGGGAGCATCTCGACGAGCGTCACCTCGACGCCGAGCGCCGAGAACAGCCCTGCGAACTCACACCCGACCGCTCCGGTCCCGATGATGAGCATGGTCGCCGGGAGTTCCCTGAGCTCCAGAGCCTCGCGACTCGTGATGACGCGCACACCATCGTAGGGGAAGCCGGGCGGAACGATGGGAGACGACCCCGTCGCCAGAATGACCGAGTCGGACGAGATCACACGCTCGCCCTCGGAACCGGCCACGCGGACCAGCCCCGGCTCCGCGAGTTCCCCATCCCCCCTGACTATCTCGACGCCGCGCTTCTCGAGCAGCTTCTCGACGCCCCCTCTGAGCCGTGCTACAATGGCATCCTTGCGGTCGAACATCGCGGGAACATCGGGTTCGACCGATGCGATCCTCACGCCGAACTCGGCCGAGCGTCGGGCAAGCTCCAGTACCTCCGCACCGGCGAGAAGTGACTTCGTCGGGATACACCCTTCGTTCAGACAGACGCCGCCGACCGCGCCTCGCTCGATGAGCGCTACGCTCCGGCCGAGCTGCGCCGCGCGGATGGCTGCAACGTACCCACCGGGGCCGCCGCCAAGCACCGTGATATCAACCTTGTTTCCCATGGTCTCGTCGTCCTCATCTGTTGCGGGCGCGCTGCCCGGTCATGGTGCGGGTCCGGAGTGGAAGCCCGAGTGAGGCCAGCCTACGTTGGCTCGGCCTCGGTGTCAACCGGCCCACCGACGTCCTCTCCCCTCTCACTCGAAGAACGCCGGCCCATCCGAAGAACCCCTGCCGATCACCCGTCCGTTGACCGTCGGCACCGTGGTGTGGTAGATGATGCGTATCGTCGACGGTCCGGCCCGACGCAGCAATGACTGCGAGGTCCGGCGCGGCGTCGACCGCGAACGGTCGACGAAACCCGGAGGCTTCTTGTCCATCATCGTCCAGAAATACGGCGGCACATCGGTTCAGGACCATGAGAAGCTCCTGACCGTCGCCCGCAGGGTGACAGCGCTGCGCGATGAGGGTCACGGTGTCGTGGTGGTCGTCTCCGCGATGGGGAGCACGACCGACGGTTTTCTGGAGGAGGCCCGACGATTCACGTCGAACCCTGCCCAGCGCGAACTCGACATGCTCATCACCGCCGGCGAGCGCATCTCGATGTCGCTCCTCGCCATCGCTCTGAACAGTATCGGAACACCCGCGGTGTCGTTCACGGGGAGCCAGGTCGGCATCATCACGGACACAAGGCACACGGATGCACGTATCCTCGAGGTGCGACCACACCGTGTCGTCAGCGAACTTGCGAAGGGCAATGTCGTGGTCGTCGGCGGGTTCCAGGGCGTCAGCGTCGAGAAGGACGTTACGACGCTCGGTCGCGGCGGGTCCGACACAACCGCCGTGGCGCTCGCGGCAGCTCTTCAGGCCGACCGGTGTGAGATCCTCACCGACGTCGATGCCGTGCACACGGCCGACCCGCGGATCGTCCCCGACGCCCGACGAATCGATGAGATCTCATGGGAGGATATGACCGAGCTTGCGCGATTCGGGGCCCGTATCATGAAGGAGGAGGCCGTGCGGTTCGCGGAGCGCGCCGGCATCAGGCTCCACATCGCGAGAAGCGACGGGACCGCGCCCGGGACGATCGTCCTCGAGAGATCGACACACGCGGAACCGCCGATCGTCGGCCTCTCGCTCCTCGACGAACTCGTCGCCGTCCTCTGCCCGGCGACGAAGGAGATGCGCGTCTGCGACGCTCTGACATTCGTGGATCCCGGGGCGGTCATGACCATCCTCACGTGCGACGGCCTCACGGCCATCATGCGCGAACCGTCCGGAGAGGTGGCCGTAGCCACCCCGAACGTGCCGTCGCGGAGCGACGGCCAAGCCGAACAGCTTCGCTGTTCGGCCCTCTGCGCCGTGGGACGAGACGCAGGCTCACCGGCCACGCTCCAGACTCTCGCCTCGACGCTCCATGAGAGCGGCATCGGGATCATCGCGGCCGTGTCCGGAGGACGGTCGGTGAAGGTCGTGGTGCCCGGCGAACAGGGCCGTATCGCGATCGGCATCGCACACGGTCTCCTCATCGGGAACTAGTTCTCAGCCCTGGGGAGTGATCTCGACCCCCGCCCGGAACAGCCTCTCCGATCTGATGTCCCGAATGCGTCCCGGCGCCACCTCGAACGGGTCGGCGTCGAGCACGCAGAAGCTGGCCTCTTTGCCTGCCTCGAGCGTACCTCGTCTCCCGTCGTCGAACGAGATCCAGGCCGCGCCCCGCGTGAAGAGCGAGACCGCGTCGTAGACGCAGATGCGTTCGGCCGCATTCGGTCGATTGACGGCCGCGTGGATGCCGAGCAGCGAGTCCATCGGCGTTACGTAGGAGTCCGAACCGCCGGCCAGTCGTACTCCGGCATCAAGGTAGGTACGATAGGGATTCGTGCGTGCCGCTCTCGCCGTCCCGAGACGCTTCTCGATCATCCCGCCCGGGTCTCCCCAGAGGAGCTCGAACGTCGGCTGCACACAGGCAGCCACACCGAGACTCCGCATTTCCGCGATGTCTGCACGAGAGGGAAGCTCACAGTGCTCGATGCGATGTCGGGAGTCCCGACACTCGCCCCCGCAGGCGTCCCGGTAGCATCGGAGCGCCTGGCCGATCGCGCGCTCCCCGAGCGCGTGAACGGAGACCTGAAGACCCCGCTCATGGGCCCGGCGGAAGAAGCCGGTGAGGTGGTCATCATCATAGTAGAGCACGCCGTTCCCCGGCCGGTCGGCGTACGGCTCCATCAGCGCCGCCGTGCCCGAGCTGAACGACCCGTCGAGCAGCAGACATCCCCCGATTCGAGGCAGGCCCAGCGAGACGACGCGGTCGATATCCTCCATCTGCGCGAACGGCACGATCTCGATGGGGAGATCACGGGCGGTCTCGAGAAGCACCTCGAGATCGCGATTGTCGGGATCACAGCTGCCGACGAGCGTGTGGACCACGCCGATGCCGCGGGACGCCGCCTTCCGTGCGGCCTCGTGGAACGACCTGACCTGCTCCTCGCGGCTGAGTGCGTCGCGCGAGCGCCTGGCCGCGAGCGTGTTGGCGTCCATCCGCATCACGCCGGTCGGGCATCCCTCGGTGTCGACCTCGACACCGTCGATGCCGTTGCCGATCCTCAAAGCCTCCATCGCCCTCGTATTGAGAACGCTGGAGTGTCCGTCGCGGCGACGAATGATGATGGGTAGCTCCGTCGATATCGCGTCCAGCTCCCGGATGGTCGGATACCGCCCGTCCGACAGAAGGTCGGGATCGAACGAATGCGCTCGGAGCATCGAGCCCTCGACGTCCCGAGCTCCGTCGGCGATGAGCGCGAGCACCTCATCGAAACACGAACTCACGGAGAGATCGACGTCGACATCCAGAAGCCCCGTCTCCAGGAAATGAACGTGACAATCCGCAAGCGCCGGCAGAACCGTACTGTCACCAAGGCTCAGACGATCGACGCCGTCGCCGTGCTCCGGCGCGAGGCCGCTGCCCGTCGCCACGATCCTTCCGCTGTCTACGAGCATCCAGTCGGCGCGCTCATCCGGCCCGGCCATCGTACGGATGCGCCCCGTGACCATCATCCGTGGCTGTGGTACTGACGCCATTCGGGCCCCTCGTCAGATACGCGACGTCTCGACGAGCACGTAGTCGCCGAATCCGTGGCGGTCCATGAACATGTAGCGCGTGTGATCGCCGTAGTAGTACCAGACCTCCCATGCGTACGGCTGCGCGCCGCTCGGCTGGCTCTCCACATCGTCGGGCTCACCGTGCTGGATGTAGATCCGGCCCATGTCGGTCTGCCAGCCCTCGAGAATCGAGCGGAACTTGATGTTGACGTAACCCAGCCGCCGGAGGAACTCGTCGCGGAACGGGTTGTCCTCAGTCGAGGGATCCGGGTCCTGCTTCTTCCAGAACCGTTCCCAGGCCTCGTCCCGCTCCTCCTCCGGAGCGTTCTCGAGCTCCTCCAGATCCCTACGGCTCGCGACGTAGCTGATCTGGCTCATCATCTTCCCGAAATCCTCCCCCCAGCTCCGCGGCGAGGTGAGTACGCGGAATCGCGCCTCGGTCTCAGCGGTGTCGCCGGCGGGCGGGTGCGCACGCGTGTGCAGGATATAGTCGCCAACCTCGAGGTCGAGCACGGAGAACTGCTGAGAATGCTCCGTGTGCCACCCGTCCTGAGCGAGCGAGTCGCTGAGTTCGAGCTGTGTCTCCCCCCCGACGGTCTTAACCTTCATGTCCAGCCGGTACGGCGTCCCGCTGTCTGCGTATGTCGGGACGATGATCCTGACGAGCGGGTTCTCCTGGCCGTACTGACGTGAGGGATTCGGCACGAAGCGCTCCTCACCCGTCTCCGGGTCGGACTCGACGCGCTCGAACTCGACCGTCCCGAGCAGGAGGTGACCGGGGGCGAGCGATGCGACATCGATCGTCCGCTCGACGTATCCCACCGAACGCGAGTCGAGACTCCGAAGCTCCACTTTCAGACGATAGCGACCTTCAGGAACGTCGACGCGGAGAACCTCGCGCGCGGCGAGCTTGCGTGAGTTGGTGTCGTCGAAGGAGTCGAGAACGACGGCCCGCGGCCATGTATCGCCGGCAACCTGACGTCCGTCCCCGTCGTAGAGCACGGCCGTCACCTCGAACCGGGCCCGGAAGCGGCCCTCGTGGCGTATGAACGGCAGCTCGTCGTACGTCACACTGTAGCTGATCTCAACAGTGCTCCCGCCCTCAAGGGTCGGAACCGAGGCGACGTCGACGATGAAGCGCAGGTTCCCGAAACTCGAGGGAGCCGTTCCGTACGGTGTCCACTGAGCGACGCATACCGTCGCCAGCAGCGCGACGGCGGCGATGGCCAGCAGGGATATCGGGAGATCCGGTGTGCGAGACTGACGCGGGGGGCGCCGGTCGAGCGTGCGGATACGCATCCAACCCCCTTCTCGGGTGAAGCGGGGGGCGAGCCCGCGGACTACTCGTAGCGGAGAGATTCGATCGGGTCGAGACGCGCGGCCTTCGACGCGGGATAGAGACCGAAGAAGATACCGACGGTCACCGACACCCCGAGCGCGAGCACGACCGACCACAGCTCAATGACTGCCGGGATCGGCGTCACGGAGGAGATCAGCTTGGTGATGCCCATCGCTGCACCCATCCCCAGGAGCCCCCCGATCGCGGAAAGCACGGCGGATTCCACGAGGAACTGCCAGAGGACATCGCGCGAGCGTGCGCCGACCGCCTTGCGGATGCCGATCTCCCTCGTCCGCTCGGTCACCGACACCATCATGATGTTCATGATGCCGACGCCACCGACGACGAGAGCGATAGCCGACACTCCAATCATGACGATCCACGTCACGTTCGTCAAGTTCTCGTACATCTCGACGAGCTGTGACTGTGTGATGATCTCGAAGTTGTTGCGGTCATCAGCCTTGACGCCTCGACGCACTCTGAGCACGCGCTCGACCTGCTCGATCGCGTTGTCGATCTCATCCGGGCTTGTGGCCTTCACACTGAGGCGCGATGTCAGGCGTGAACCGTAGAGCTTGCTGACGGTCTTGTACGGGATGATGACGTACTCGTCCAGGCTCTGGCCGAAGAGCTCGCCCATCGGCTCCATGACGCCGACCACCCGGAACTTCCTGTTCCCGACGAACACGTCACGACCGACGGGGTCCCGGGCGCCGAACAGACGCTCCTTGATCGGGTGCCCGAGCACGATGACCTGCCGCTTCCGGTCGGCCTCAGGCCACGCGAAGAACCTCCCGTCGCCGATGTCGGCGTCGGTGACGTACTGGTACTCGGGCGTGACGCCCATCACGACGATGTCGTTCGTCGATTCGGAGCCGCGGTGGATCTTTCTGAAGACGAATGTCTGTGGCGAGACGGCGGCGACCGACGGACACTGCTCGGCGATCGCCTCGGCGTCGTCATACGTGAATTCGGGGCGGCTTCGCATCTCGAGGTAGTCCGCATACGAGACGTTCCCGGCTGGCATCTTCGAGACGGTGAACGAGTTCGTTCCCATCGACCGGAACAGGTCGAAGATGCTCTCATTGATCCCAGAGATGAGCGAGACCATCGCCACGACGTTCATCACACCGATGAGAATGCCGAGCGACGTGAGGAGCGACCGCGTGCGGTTCGCGCCGATGGCGCGGAACGCCTCGATCACGCTCGCCAGGAAGCGGTTCGGATAGACCAGCTGTCTCTTCTGCGGTGTCCTGGTCATTGCGAGCTCAGAGCCTCGATGGGGTTCAAACGTCCAGCCCGGAGTGCCGGGTAGACGCCAAAGACGATGCCGGTGATGAGAGCGAACGCGATGGCGATGCCCACGGCGGCCGGTGTCACGGCCGCGGGAAGCGGCGAGATCGAGCGCACGAGCAGGGCCAGCCCGGCGCCGGCGCTGATACCGATGGCGCCGCCAAGCCCCGTGAGGATGACGGCTTCAACGAGGAACTGGAGCGTGACGTCCTTCCGTCGAGCCCCGATCGCCTTGCGGATGCCGATCTCCCGCGTCCGTTCGGCGACGGAGACGAGCATCACGTTCATCACGCCGATCCCGCCGACAAGCAGGGCCAGTCCGACGATGCCCGTCATCGCGAAATAGAGCACCCCGGTGAGCTGGTTGTACGAAGCGAGCAGATCGTCCTGTGTGTTGATGGCGAAGTTGTCCGGCTCGTCCCGCGGGACCTTTCTCCTCACGCGGAGGAGCATCCGGATGTCCTCGATGGTTCGCTCCATCGACACACCGTCAGCGGGCTGGCAGTCGATGACCACCGAGCGCCTCGTCCCGAAGGCCTTCTGGAACGTCGTGATCGGGATGATGATGTGATCGTCCTGGCTGTCACCGAAGACGTCACCCTTCTCCTCCACCACCCCGATAACCTTGAAGCGCTTCCCGTCGACGTGGATGTCGCGACCGATGGGATCCCTCAAGCCGTAGAGCTCATCGACAACGTCCGCGCCGATGACGGCCACCTGCCGGCGACGGTCGACGTCCAGTCTCGTGATGAACCGTCCGGAGTCGACCGGGTAGTTGTCGATCGTCTCGTACTCCTCTGTCGAGCCCTGGACATGCACGCGCCGCATACTCTCGCCGCGGTACGCGAGACGACGCGACGTGTGGATGTTCGGCGCTGTCAGCCCCACGGACGGAAGCGCCGCGACCGCTTCGGCGTCCTCCATCGTGATGCGCGGACGGTTGCGATACTCGTCGTTATCGCCCGTCTGGACCCACGGGTAGAGGCTGACGGAGATGATGTCGGTCCCGATCGACTGGAACTGGACCGCTACGCTCTGGTTCAGCCCGGCGATGAGCGACATGACCGCAACGAGCGACGAACTCCCGATGACGATGCCGAGCATCGTCAATCCGGAGCGCATCTTATGCGAGCCGAGCGTTCTCAGCGCGGACAGCAGGGTCTCGCGAAACTCCATCGCGCCCCCCTAGTCCCGGTGCCGGCCATCGCCGGCCCCGCCGTCGACGGCCAGACCGCCTGCTCCGCCGTTGGCGGCTCGCGAAGGCGCGTCACTGGCGATGAGTCCATCGCGTATCCGAATGATCCGCTCGGCATGCTCGGCGATGTACTCCTCGTGCGTCACGAGAATGATGGTGTTGCCCTTGTCGTGAAGCCGCCGGAAGATCTGCATGATCTCCTCGCCGGTGGCCGAATCCAGGTTGCCGGTCGGCTCGTCCGCGAGGATGATCGATGGGTCGTTGATGAGCGCACGAGCGATCGCTACCCGCTGACGCTGACCACCCGACAGCTCGTTCGGACGGTGCATCGCGCGTTCGCGAAGCCCGACGTCGTCCATGACCTTCCACACGCGCGCGGCACGCTCGTGGCGGTCACCGCGAGCGTAGATGAGCGGGAGCTCCACGTTCTGGAAGGCCGTCATCCGCGGCAGCAGGTTGAACGTCTGGAAAACGAAGCCGATCTCCGCGCTGCGAATCTCGGCAAGCTCATCATCGTCGAGCGATGCGACCTCGACGCCCTTGAGACGGTACGAACCCGCCGTGGGAACGTCGAGACATCCGATCATGTTCATGAGCGTCGACTTGCCGGACCCGGATGGGCCCATGATGGCGACGTACTCGTTTGGCTCTATGGAGGCGGACACACCGTTGAGCGCGTGGACCTTCTGGGTGCCGACCTCGTAGACCTTCGTCACGTCGGCGAACTCGATCAGCACCTTAGTCCTCCGTCTCCTTGTTGTCGTTCTTCTCCTCGACCTTGAGATCCGCGCCGACTTTGAGAGTCCGTAGCACCCGGTACGGTCCGGACACGACGCGCTGTCCCTCGGTGAGTTCGTCCGAGATCACCTCGATGGAGAGTTCGTCCGCGATACCCGTCGTCACCGTAACGAACTCGGCCTTGTCCTCCTCACCGACGATGAACACGCCCTCGAGCTCCTCTTCCTCCTCGCGGTCGCTCCGACGCTTCGACGTCTCCTTGTCATCGTCGCTCTTCTCTTCGTCCGCACGATCCTCGAGCTCGGTCGGCGTCCGCGCGACGACCGACTGGATCGGGACGTTCAGCGCGTCGACATGCTCAGCCGTGATGATCTCGACCGTTGCGGTCATCCCCGGCTTGAGTCTCTCGTGCCAGTCGTCGACCAACACCTTGACGAGGAAATTCGTCACCTCCTCCTGGGTCCCGGCCATGCTCGTCAGGCCGGAGTTACCGACCTCGGTCACCGTCCCGACGAGAACGGTGTCCATCAACGCCTCCACCTCGATCTCCGCCTTCTGCCCGATCGTGACGTCCACGATGTCGGTCTCGTCGATCTCCGCCTCAACCTCCATGTGCGAGAGGTCGGAGATCGTGAGGATCACGGTTCCCGCCGCGTTCATCGTACCGGTCACGACGTTCTCGCCCTGCTCGACGTTGAGCCGGGTGATGACACCATCGATCGGCGCGTAGAACACGGTCTTTTCGAGCTGGTCCTGCGACGCGCGGAGCGATGCCCTCGCCTCTTCGAAGCTCTGTCGCGCCGAAACGGCGACCGCGTGCATCTCATCCCGCTCGCGTTCGCTCACGAGCCCCACGGCGAACTGCTCCTCGTAGTCTGAGAAATCGCGCTCCGCGGTCGAGAGACGCGCCTCGGCCCGCACGACGGCCGCCCTCGACTGCTCCACGATGGAACGATAATAGACGTCATCGAGCCTCAGGAGAAACTGCCCCTCGTTCACCACGTCGCCCTCATCCACGGCGAGATCCACGATGCGACCCATGACGCTCGAGCTGACCTGCACCGTTGTCTCGGCCCTGACACGGCCGGGGCCGGAGACTCGCGCGATGAGCGTCCCGCGCTCCACCTCCCCGACGGCGACCTCCGTTCGCTCCTTCCGGTCCAGGCCGATGTTCGCGATGATGGCTCCTGCGAGCACCACGGCGACGACGACCAGGATGATGATGTTCCGCTTCTTCACAGCCATGTGGCGTGACCCCCTGCTACAGCCCCAGCGCGTCCTTGAGTTCGGCCTTCGCGATCTCATAGTCGTACTGCGCCTCGACGAGGGAGACGCGCGCCTGCGAGTACGCAACGCGGGCGTAGATGACGTCGAGCATGCTGGCCGCTCGAAGCCGGAAACGCTCCTCGCTGACCCGGAGCTCCTCCTCGGCCGTCTCCAGTCCGACCGTGGCCACGCCCACACGCTTGCGCTGCTCAATGACGCCGAGGCGA